>Ga0208544_10000320_pt1 | contig 39651 bp, 29 predicted proteins | sample DEB08_DNA_9_FD_184526 | JGI IMG/M metagenome (GOLD analysis project Ga0208544, IMG submission 184526) | Aqueous microbial communities from the Delaware River and Bay under freshwater to marine salinity gradient to study organic matter... | ecosystem: Environmental > Aquatic > Marine > Coastal ... | reverse complement strand
ATGGTTGTATTATAAAATTTATTGCACCGAAGCGATTGCTGATGTTATCCTATTGCGAGGTATTTTTCCTTTTGTGTTATCGACTTTAAACCAAAAAATTATAGACCAATGGTTTTTTATTCGATATGATGAATTAGGGCATCATCTAAGGGTTCGATTTCATTTTAGAGATTTAGGAAAACTGGGAGATTTTATGGTGCGTTTTCAACAAATTTTAGCCCCTTTTCTTGCAGAAGGGCTGATTCAGAAACTACAAACAGATACTTATGAAAGAGAATTAGAAAGATTTGGGCCAACCAACATAAAGACCTATGAAACGCTCTTTTTTCTAGATAGCATGTCGGTACTAACGATGTTTAAACATAGACAAGAAAATTCAAGGAGGCTACTAAAATGGCATTTTGCTTTATGGTTTGCCAATATTTTATTGTCAAAATTAGACGTAACTGATGCTACCAAATTAGCATGGCTAGAAGGAAATTTTGATACGATTAAAGCGGTTCAGCAAGTACCTAATATTGTCAAAGATAAAAATTGGAGTAAAGAATATCGGGAACTAAGAAAAGAAATCAAATTATTATTGACCAATGAACATGCCTCTTGCCTGTCTTTTAAAGAAAGTATAGCAGAAACCAGCCAACCAACATTTTTACTACTAAATAAGCTAACCAATACAACGACACCAAAAGCCTTTTTTAGTTTACTAACCATTTTTGTTCACCTCCATATTAACAGACTATTTGCTGCCAATACCCTAATTATGGAATTGCGTATCTATTACTATTTGATTCAGGTTTATCGGTCAGAAGTGGCAAAACAAAAGCCTCTAAATCTTTAGAAAATGTCAAACTTGATTTTTTTGTATTGTTCCGCTAGAGTATTCGTCAAAAGGGATAACTAAACGGGCATTCGTGCCGAATTTAAATTTTTGACTAAATGGATGATTGAACAAAATTTCTGGTGAAATATAAGTGTTGTTTTCGGAATTAGAAGGTTGAGTTACGACACCAAAAGGTAAGGCAATTGCAAATTTTCCATTATCCATACTGTATTTGGGTTTTAAGACAAAAAAGTTACCAATGGTAGAAGAACCTTCCTTGTATCTTTGAGTAGTCCAACTAAATTTTAAATCGAATCCGCCTTTAAAACCATAACCTGCTCTTAACCCAAAAGTATTGGTAAATCCCTCAGTTTCGCCATCATAGGATATTGCTTGATGAGCGAAATTTCCAGAAATTTCTGAGATGCCTTCTCCTAAAGATTGCGCCCTGTCGAAAGTATTATAAAATGACTGGGCATTTAGTTGGAAAAAGGAAAATAGAATACAGCTTAGGAGTAAGGAATTGCGTATAGGCGTTTTTAAATTTTTCATAATTAAATTTTATTTTGTCAATAATTTTAAACCTACTTTGATATTAGTAATGAAATCGATAGATAGCCTCAAGACGAATAAACAGCCCACCACTCATTACAGGATTAAGTTGGGTGCGATCGTCTCCGATGCCAACGAGGGGCAACATCAAATCTACTTTTTCATTATCCGCATACACCTCATAAGTATTGGTTGTATAACCGATTTTAGCACGAAGCAAAACCTTTTTTGGCAGGGCATTAAATTGGATATAACTAGAAAATTCTAAAGGATTTTTTTCAATGTATAAGGAAGGTTCATTTTTTTGCTTTAAATTAAAACTACGCACTATACCAGAAAAATCGAAGCCTATTCGGGTCTTCTTCACAGGGTAACTAATATCGAACGCATTAGGAAGAAGGGCATTAATAATAAGACCATTATTAGGATTTTTATAGTAAATGCCAAAGACTGGTGTAACAAAAAGGCTAAAACCTTCCATAGAGGCATAAGCACCGAATTGGTATGTTAGATTTTTATGCTTCTTTTTCTCAAAAAGTACAATGCCTCCCATAAATAAATCCTTAGTCGTTATGTTTTTATAGTCCGAAGCAATCTTCGGTAAGAGTATCACTTTACTACTCCAAGTTTTGGAAAGCGTAGTAGACAAACCAAGTTTTAAAGTAGTGCTATATAAAGTGGTATATTTAGCATTAGGAAATAATTGCAACCTATCCATACTGAAATTTACTCCAGTAATTAGTGCATGTTTATTGTTAAGGACGACGGGAAGGGTAAGGCCTATGTTTAATGTATTGATCTCTGTACTACTGTTCGCGTCATTAAAGGCAGACTTAAATGCCGTCCCGTAATCAACTTTTAGAATATCTATGTATTGTTGAGCTTGAATAAATAAAGGAGCGAATAATAAAAGGAAAGTTAATTTTTTCATGGCTGAGGTTTTAATGCATTTTTAGTCAATAATTAATAACTCAAAGGTGCATTGTTTAAAACCTAAAAACTTTCAATAGTGTAACAACTGTTTATAATGAGGTTACTATTTTACAGAGAGACATTTATACTGATGTAACCTGTGAAAAAATAAATATTTGATTATCAGTTATTTACGAAGGAAAAAAGGAGGGTGTCCAAAAGTTTTGGCAAATGCGGTAGAGAAATAAGCTACTTCTTTAAAACCAGTATCAAAAGCGATTGCTGCGATTGATTTGTCCGTAGTTTCCAACATTTTTTTGGCTTTCTGAAGGCGAATAGTTCGAATAAATAGTTGGGCGGATTGCCCCGTTAAGGCAGTTAGTTTGCGATGTACTTGTTGGCGATTTAGAAAAAGATTTTTACTGAGTATTTCTACACTAAAATCGGAATTATCCAAATTGTCTAAAACCAGTTGCTAAAAACAATAATGTCGCTTTGTTCCATATTGAGCGGCATTGCCTTCGATTCCAATTTAGATAAATCCTACATTTGATTGATGAGGCGTAATAATTGTTGTCCATTTCGGTTGACTAAACTGACTGCTTCCTCAACTGGATTTTGGGTCAACCTGTTACATTCCTATAGTTTACAAAATAGAATCATCAATAAAAGGCAATTTACTTGGATAATCGGTCGTAAAATGTAATCCCCTACTTTCTCGTCTAATAGAAGCAGATTTAGAAACTAAATAAGCAATCGTAATCAGATTTCTCAACTCAAAAAGCTGAGTAGAAACGTTAGTTGTACCATACAAATCCTCTGTTTCTTTAAACAATAAATGCAGCCTGTCTAAGGCTCTTTTTAAACGTACATTAGACCGAACAATCCCCACATAACTACTCATTAAATCTTTTAACTCTTTAGTGCTTTGGGTAATTAAGACCATTTCTTTTGGTTCAGAAGTACCTTTCGCATTCCAATCGGGAATACCTTTTTCGTGTTTCTTTTTATCTATATTTTTTAGCACGTCTAAGTGAATCCGATGAGCATAAACCATTGCTTCCAATAAAGAATTAGAGGCTAGGCGATTGGCGCCGTGTAAGCCTGTGCAAGTACATTCGCCACAAGCATATAAATTTTTAATAGAGCTTCTTCCTTTTTCATCCACTTTGATACCGCCACACATATAATGACAAGCAGGCACAATTGGAATCATATCCTTCATTGGGTCAATGCCAATACTCACACATTTATCGTAGATGGTTGGAAAATGAGCGTAGAATTTTTCTTTATCTAAATGACGGCAATCTAAACACATAAAATCTTCTCCTCTTTCTTTCATCTCCTTATCAATCGCTCTTGCCACAATATCTCTGGGTGCTAACGAACCACGCTCATCATATTTCTGCATGAATTCTTCCTCGTCCCTATTCTTCAAAATTCCTCCAAATCCTCTTACTGCTTCAGACACTAAAAAATCAGGATTTTCGCCAGCAGGATTAAATAAAGCAGTTGGGTGAAATTGAACAAATTCCATATTTTCAATACGACCATTCGCTCGATACATCATGGCAATGCCATCTCCTGTAGCGATAACAGGATTCGTTGTATTCTTATAAATTTGTCCTGCCCCTCCCGTTGCTACAATGGTTGTCCTAGCTAGAATCGTATCAATTTCATTGGTTGCCTTATTCAAAGCATAAGTCCCATAACATTCGATATTTGGGGTGACTCGATTAACAATATGACCTAAATGGTGCTGTGTAATTAGGTCTAAGGCAAAATAATGTTCTAAGATTTTAATATTTTTTAATTCCGCTGCTGCATCCGATAACGTTCTTTGCATTTCCCAACCCGTCAAATCTTTATAATGCAAAATTCGATATTCGGAATGACCACCTTCCATTCCTAAATCATATTTATCGTCTTTATTTTTATCAAATCTTGCGCCCCACTCGATAATTTCCTTTACCCTTTCTGGTCCTTCATTAATTACAATTTTTACTGCTTTTTTATCACATAGCCCATCGCCTGCATCCAAGGTATCGGCAATATGTTTTTTATACGTATCCGTTTCAAAATTCCAAACGGCTGCTACGCCTCCTTGTGCATACCTAGTATTACTTTCTCTTTCATTGGTCTTCGTTAACACAGTAATTTCTAAGTCTGGTCTTTTTCTAGCCATCTTAATCGCAAACGTTAAACCTGCAATTCCAGAACCTATTACTAAAATATCTGTTTTAAGCATTTTTTTTATTATTTTATCCTATAAAAAGATAGTCTTCCTTTATACGACAGTAAAGTTATAAAGGCACAAATTTTTTTTGTTTTAATGTTGAACTGTTTAGACAAAGATAGGAACTATGTAAATTACCTCACATAGTAAATGATTGCTTTCTTAAAATTGTTTAAGTAAGGAAAAAGGTTTTATAGGAAAGTAGAAAATGGAAAGGGTTAACCTTTGGAGTAAATTGCTTTTCTTCCAAAATAAATAAGGCCTAAAATGATGGTGTAGGTAATAGTTGCTGACATATTGGGTGCGAATATAAAGACTTATAGTAACTTGTCCTCTTTTAACGGTGTTAACCTTATATTAATTTTAAGTAATGTGTTTTGATATCGTATTTTGTATAGTTTTAGACAGGATAAAGCGCCAGCTAATAAACTTATAATAAATGACACTACCCACAAATTATATTGAATTAAAGGATTTTTTAGACCATAAAGTCGCTAGCTATAATCAACCTGATTTTATAGAAAACGACCCTATTTGTATTCCGCATCAATTCAGTAAATTGCAAGATATTGAAATCATGGGTTTTTGGTCCTCGATGCTAGCTTGGGGGCAACGCAAAACAATTATTAACAAATCAAATGAGCTAATCCAATTAATGGACGGTGCACCTTATGATTTTATCGTCAATCATCAAGAAAAAGATAGAGAACGTTTTCTGGGCTTCAAACATCGTACTTTTCAGGTAATTGATACGCTTTATTTTTTAGAATTTTTTCAACAATTTTACCAACAAAATGATTCTTTAGAAAGTGCTTTTAGTCAATTTATACAGCAAGAAAGTGAGCATATTGGAGCCGCGCTTGCTGGTTTCCACGATTTGTTTTTTGCTTTACCTGATTCTCCTAGAAGAACTCGGAAACATGTTGCCACGCCCGTAAGAAAATCAACTTGTAAACGATTGAATATGTTTTTGCGCTGGATGGTTCGGCAAGATGATAAAGGTGTAGATTTTGGGCTTTGGAGAAGCATTCAGCCTGCTCAATTATTGATGCCCTTAGATGTGCATGTGGATAAAGTGGCTCGAAAATTAAATTTATTAGATAGGAAGCAGACAGATTGGAAAACTGTCTTAGAATTGACAGAGAAGTTGAGGCAGTTTGATAAAAAGGATCCTGTAAAATATGACTTTGCTTTGTTTGGATTGGGTGTTTTGGGATTAGTATAAAGGAACTGGTAATAAAGCCTGAAGGCTTTACTACCAGTTGACGAATAGCCTATGATTTCTCCAAAGCATCCTCTTGATGATGCGCTTTATACCGTCCCTTACCAAATTTAGTCCCATTAAATTCAATAGTTCCTTTTAAGAACTGTTGTTCTTCTTCTGGCAATTTGATAAAATCACTACATTTTTTAGAGCAACAAGCATCATATTTCTCTGCACAGTTAGGACATTGAATAAATAAAATGTGACAAGCGTCATTGGCACAATTAATATGCGTATCGCAGGTGTCTCCACATTGATGACATTTAGCGACAACCTCGTCACTAATGCGCTCTCCCATTCGGTCATCAAACACAAAATTTTTGCCGATGTATTTATTTTTTAATCCTTTCTCATTGACCTCTCTGGCATAATCAATAATACCACCATCTACCATATAGACTTCCTTAAACCCTTTGTGCAAATAGTAGGCACTTGCTTTTTCGCAACGAATGCCACCTGTACAATACATCACAATAGGCTTATCTTTTTTGTCTGCCAACATTTCTTCCACTAGCGGTAAAGCCTCTCTAAAGGTTTCTACATCAGGTCGAATCGCATTTTCGAAATAACCAACTTCACTTTCGTAGTGATTGCGCATATCTACTACAATCGTCTCTGGGTTATCCGTTAGCTCATTAAAGGCTTCTGCTTTTAGGTGCTTCCCTCGTTTGGTCGCATCGAATGTTTCATCGTTTAATCCATCCGCTACTATTTTTTCTCGGACTTTTATTTTTAACTTAAAAAACGATTTTCCATCATCTTCAATAGCAATATTTAGTCGAATACCGTCTAAAAAATCAATGCTATATAAATCTTTTTTGAAGGCTTCAAAATTAGCGGAAGGAACAGAAAGTTGCCCATTAATTCCTTCTGCTGCGACATAAATTCGACCTAATACCCCTAAATTATCCAGCATGAGATATAAGTCATTTCTGAATTTTTTAGGTTGTTCTATGTTCGCATATTGATAAAAGGAAAGCGTCGTTCTTTTTTCAGTACTCTCTTGTAATTTCTTCTTGAGTTCTTCCCCGTTTATTTTATTATATAATTTCTTCATATCAACAGTATATTTCTAATCAATTTTAGGGCAAATATCGGTATTTCTCCCGTGAACTGTCCAATTTATACTGTCTTTATTATCATCGGTTTGAAAGATAGCTGCTACTCGGGCTAGAAGCCCAAGCTACTTTTATACGGTCTCAAATTGCAACTTGGCTAAGCTACTATATAATCCCTCTTCGATAATAGACAATTCATCATGGGTGCCTTGTTCTTCAATGACCCCTTTATTTAAAACATAAATGGTATCCACATCTCGAATGGTTGCCAATCGGTGTGCAATAATAATAGAAGTTCGACCTTCCATTAAGTTATTAAGTGCCTCTTGCACCAATCTTTCGGATTCAGCATCTAGCGACGAAGTCGCTTCATCTAATAATAAAATAGCTGGATTTTTTAGAATAGCTCTTGCAATCGCTATTCTTTGTCGCTGACCACCTGATAATTTTATCCCTCTTTCACCGACAATCGTTTCTAAGCCTTCTGGGAAAGATTGAATAAATTCCCAAGAATTAGATTGCTTAGTAGCGATTATAACTTCTTCGTCCGTTGCATCCTCTTTACCATATAAAATATTTTCTCGAATAGTTCCACCAAAAAGAATCACTTCTTGTGGCACTAAAGCTAAATTATTCCTGAAATCTCGAATATTCTGATCAAAAATACTTTTACCATCTACTAAAATATCTCCTTCTGAGATTTTATAAAATTGTAATAATAACTGAATAATAGTAGATTTTCCTACCCCACTTGGTCCAACTAAAGCGACTTTTTGCCCTGCGGCAATTTTAATATCAATCCCTTTTAAAATCGAAATATCTGGTCGAGTAGGGTAAGTAAAATGAACGTTTTTGAATTCAATATTTCCTGCTACCTTTTGTGGCGTAATCGTTGGGTGATTTTCTAAGTCCACTTCACTTTCGGTATTTAGAATTTCTCGAACTCTTTCTGTCGCCCCAAAAGCGCCTAAAATTTCAGGATAAAAATTACCTAAACTCGCTATAGATCCACCAATAATAAAAGTATAAGTTACAAAAGCGACCAATTCTCCTGCAGAGATCGTTCCATCTTGCACCATCATAGCGCCCTGCCAAATAATAAAGAAAAGTGCGCCAAATAATACAGTAATAATGAAAGTAGCAAATAAGGCACGCCCCTTAGCATACTTCATGGCAATCACCACCACACTATCAATAGAAGCCGAATACCTTTTGACCTCAAACATTTCATTGGCAAATGCTTTGACCACTTGAATCGCTTGTAAGGTTTCACCTAAAATAGAATTAGACTCTGCTAATTGTTTCTGTCTTTCTTTAGATAATTTCCGAATGTATCGACCGAAAAAGATGGCACTTACCACCACGAATGGAATGGTCAATAACATAATCAGAGACAACTTTGGGGTCGTGATAGCTAGAAATAAAATACCAACAACTAAAATGATGATTTGGCGAAGAAATTCGGCTAAGGTAATAGAAAACGTGCTGTATAATTTTTCAACATCTGCAGTTAAGCGGCTAATTAAATCGCCTACTTTATTTTCTTCAAAGAAGGTAATTGGTAAAGAGGTCATTTTCTTATACAAAGCTCTTCGGAGATCCGCCGTTCCTTTTTCACTTACATTCGCAAATAGAATAACCCTTGTGTAGGAGATAAATCCTTGAGCAACCAATAAAAAAATTAATCCCCAACCTATATCTTTTAATGTATAAGTGTGTGCTGCTTTTCCTTGCGCTACATCTACCATCTGCCCAATTAACCAAGGCATGACCATGAAAATCATGCTGGTCAAAAATAGTAGAATCATTCCACCGAATAACGACCAGCGGTAGGGTCGAATAAAATCTAGTGATTTAATTGCCTCTCTAAAACTCTCTTGTGTTACTTTTACCTTTGGAGTATCCGCTAAATCTTGATTTCTTCTTGCCATTTTTATCTATCAATTAAGACAATTTATTTTTTTATAAAAGTCATTCCCGCTTTTCTATCTACCCTATTTTCTAAAACTTTCACAAAAATACGCAGTTAAATATGGTTCTGTCTTAATTTTTTGATAAAATGAATGGCTATGTCTATAAAAAGGAGAATTTTTTCGGTTGTTGGTTGCGATGTTACCATGTTGCGATGTTGTCGTAGAACATGGTAACATCGCAACATGGTAACATCGTAACCGTTTAATAAGACCAAAGGTCATGTTCAAAATTAAATATTTCTTGCTTGATTTTTTCTGCTTCTAAAAGTGCATCAACGCCCGTTAGGTAATCCTCAATTTTTCTATCGTGTACATTGGATGCTTTAATAATGGTACTCGCAAAATACCGCATTTCCATTAAGTCTTCCCAGCTAGTATTGGCTGCATCATTTTGGTTATTAAACACTCGTTCTTTGGCCAAAACAGGGCGTAATTGGTTATAAGCAGCCCAAAATAAAGGGCGTTCGTACTTAAAATTGCCTGCCTCATCCAACACTTCAATTAAGGGCGCTATGCCTAAAATTCGAACTTTTAAAACAGAATAGTGTGAATCAAAATACCAGACTTCTTTGACTCTAAATCGCTTTACATTTTCGTAATTTAAGTTATTTTTGATAGGGACTAAAGTTACATTGAAATCATCATCCCATACCTCTACGGTATCTTGGTCAAACAGCATTTCTTGCAATTCATTATCCGATAAATTATAAGAAAAATGGTCATCTTCTGGGCTAAATAAATCTAGCTCTCCATTTTGAGCAGCATTTGTCATTATTTCAAAAAAGGGCGCTTGTGGGTAAACGAAGGGCAAATTCATTTTTTCTCGCACATCAATAATTCGCCAAACATATTTTTTCCACATAATGTCCCTTTCTTGGACTGGCGGATAAGGCAATACTGATTTTTCTTTGAGAATTTTGGATTCGACTAAATCACTAATAGGTGCCGGTTGACTAGAAAGTGTCGTCGAAAATAAAAGTAGCATAAACAGGCTCGCTGATAAAAACTTCATTAGTTAATTGTTAAAAATGGATGAAATAGGTGTTTAGTCGTTGATGCAGTTTCCAACTGATTTAGGTGTCGGGCCTCAGGTGCTAGGTTTCAGTCGAGATGGGAATACGTTTAACCTGAAACCTAGCACCTGAGACCCAATTATCATTTTATCTAATATTAAAAACCAATCCATTCAAATTTCGAGCAGCTTGGTCGCCGGGGCATTTACATTTGATGCTGCTGAAATAAAAGACGTCGCCTCTTGCTGCTTGTTGAACCATTCGCTTAACCCTATTCTCATAAGCGCCGCCATTATTTTTATGCACTTGTGCATCGCCATTTTTAGGTACTCTAGCTACTTCATAACTGCCGATTTTGCAACGAGCTTCAAAATCAAATCCTTCTAAATGAGGAATAATGCCTCGCTGTGCTTTGAATTCAGATACCTTAATCACCCCGCCATTTTTGTGACCTACTTTTACCACGGGATTGGGAATTCGCTTCACTCGATAATTGAAAACAGTTGGCTGTAAACCACCGCCAGAAATGGTGATTTTTGCATTCCCTGTTCGACTAGGTTTAGTACTATACTTGCCATTACTCTTTTTGGTTAATGTCACCCCTTCGCCTCTAACTTGAATTTGTCTGGAGGGAACACCTGCCACAGAAACGGATAATGGGTTATCTACCCCAACGTATAGCACATTCATTTTATCCGCTGAAATAGTGGCAGACCGTTCTCCTACTTCATATTCAAACCGTTTGGTAAATGATTCAATTTCGCCTGTCAAAGGGTCTCGTAAACTAATTTTAGCCGTGTGTTTTTTGATACCTAAACTGGAGGGATTGCCTTTAAATAATGCCTTTCCATCTCTTACGGTAATGGGGCGTCCATCTACACTAACCGTTAAATTATCGACGGTACTGCTATAAGAACCAAGGAATATTTCTGCTTCATAACCTTCGTTTTTAATGACATAACTTTTGTTAGCAGCAACTACTGGAGTAAACGCATCTTGCTTTCTCATAATGCCCGTTTTACCTAAAAAGTGCTTTAATAAAGTCGCTTCTGACACCTTTAAGTCATTTTGAAACTTACTCAATAAAGGCAAAACTGCAGCTAAAGGCATTTGTTGAAAGGTAAAGTCAACCCAATTATTTTTATCTGAATTGGCAGGAATAGGGTTTATTTTTAAAGGCAGCGTTTTACTAAAACGAACGCTATCTACTGTATCCTCTAGTACATTTAATAAATTTGCTCTAGTATTTTTGACCAGTGTTTCCAATTCAAATCCCTTTTCTTCATTAATGAAAATACGGGTTGTAATATTTTTATCATCTTTCCTTTTAGGTAAATTATCTTTATCCAATCCACCTGCCGCTTCAATTAATTCGTCCCTTAAATTATCAATATAGTTATTCAATTCATCAGCCGTTGTTTTTACTTGTTCTGCTTGTGCCTGGTATATTTTGAATTGTGGATAAGCATCAGCTTGTTTAGTCACTTCCAATAATAATTGTTCATTTTCTGTGGCTATCAGGTTATTGGTTTCTTTCATACTATTATCTATCATAAATAAAGCACTCATGACTTCGGCAGAAACATTTAAGGCTAATAAGGCCGTCAAAACGATATACATTAAATTTATCATTAATTGACGAGGTTCTTTTGGCATCGACATATTTTACTTTTTTAGTTTAGGCAATAGGAGGCCTTGTTGTAGGAAACTGGTTCTTACAAAAAAGTTATTGCTGTTATTAGAGGTTATTGAAGAAAGTTGAAAAATGCGGTACGCTGCGCTGCGAGTCAATGATATAATGTGGTAAGGGAAAAAAGTAACAACTTAAAAATGTTAAAAAAAAGTAACACGACTTTCCTGAGTCGTTGCACATTTTTAGCTATCCACACTTTTACCGTAGTGCCAAATAAAAAAAAGGAGAAAGTATCGGTGGACTTTCTCCTAATGTGGGGACTTAAATCTAATTTTTGGGAAATTTATAGTTTCCATAATATATTTTAGTAACGGCGAAACAATAATTTGAACATTTAGGATGGCTTATTATTCCGTCGTTACTAAATCAATCGGTAAATATCTGTTGGATTGCTACAAAGAATAGCTCGATGACCTCGGATAGCAATCGGTGCTTTAATTAATTCAGGATTTCTTTGCAAACAACTAATCCAATCTTCTTCATTAAATTCTTTGCCTTTGATATGCGAACGATAATAAGGATGCGCTTTATTTAACAAATCTTTTGGATGAATATCTAGAGAACTTAAAATCATTTGCCAACTTGTGCTAGAAGAAGGGGCTTTTTTATACTCATAAGATTTTAAATGAGCAGTCACACTTTTAGCGTGTGCTATGGTTTTTCTGTCTGAGCTAGAATCTGCATTATAATAGATTAAAATTTCTCTTTGATGGATTTTCATACACTATATTTTTGATTTAATCTTAATTTGTAAAACAAAATACTGTTTTTAATTCATTAAACCAAATTTTTAATAATACAATATATTTATAAATGAAGATTTTTTTATAAAGCAACCGATTGTTTCCATTCAAAAGTATGCAACATCTGTTGTAAATCTTCTTTGATAAAATTATACATCGGCGCCAAAGAATCTGTATTTATTTGTGAATTAAAATAAAAAGCGGCTCGAAAAAAATGTTCTTGTTGCAGGCTGTCCGTTATAAAAAACTGAAAAGGAGAAGCAGCTGGTCCTTCTACATTAAAGGTCATCCCTATAGCGCTATGTTGATTTTCAAAAGTTTTTTCATCAATAAAACTTGCCTTTTTATTATGCCAATCGGTCATTTTAAAAGCTTGTTTTTGTAAGTGTTCTATATTGTTTTCTTTATTAATCGGAGTATAACTACAATGTAGTTTGGCATCGAAATCAGGAAAATATAAATTGAACCAACATTCATTTGGGGCGGCTTCTCCGAAAAAATATTTATTTCTTTCAATCTCTGCATAAGCTGGATATTGAAACTGCATATTGCAATAATCTCCTGAAAACGTTTTGAAGCCTTTTTGGGGAAGGGTAACTTTTGGATAGCCTCTTGGTTTTGGCGTAATAACGGGTTCTTCACATTGCGTAAAAAGTGCAATCGTGATAACGGCAAAAAAAATTTGAATCAATATTTTCATAAACAGCAGCGCTTTATATATTTATTTAGTAGTCTTCGGTGAACTGAAGTTCACCTATACGGTCTTCTAAAGACGTAATTTCAAGTATAGTTATTTTAAAAAGTCAAAAGTAGGAGAAATAAAACTAAGAAAAGTAGTGAAAAGGTGAGTAATGGGCAAAAAAAAAGCTGCACAAAATGTACGGCTTTTTTCAACAAATTATAATCCCATGAACATATCCAAAATTAATTCTTTAGTTTTCTATTTGGTATTTATATATTAAAAGTAAAATTTTTATCTAATTGAGTAATTTTAGTTCACTGCCTCCCATCCGCTTTTCGGTTCTTTCGCTTGAATGTTCCCCGAACATTCATCCTGCGGAATCACTTATTCATCTTTCAAAGTATGAATGTTAGCAAGGCATTCTAAATCCCACTAAAGAGTGCCTTGCCAAATTCAAATCCCATGAACATATCCTAAAATTATTAAGCTAATCTTTTATTAGCTTTTGCGTTAATTACTTAACACACTACAAAGATACAAGCAAAGGAGAGTTATCTAAAGTACAAAAATAGGCTTTTGTGAAATTTAAAATATCAATTAAAATGAAATAAATTATCACAAAATACTGTTTATCAATTGTTTAATTTAATATACGTGCTGTTAAAAGTGAAAATTAACCTATTTTTTATTATTAAATAAAGGCAATTCTTTTTCAAAAATTGATGATTTAGCCTTTTTAGTGTCGGATTTTTGACAAATTAGAACAGGTCTACAACTATTTTGAGATAGCTATTGCATTCTATTGGTTCGTTATTCGTCACCTAGCACTAACCTTTTTATTTTACAGGAGACTGAATACAAAAGAAAAGAGCTGCTAAAATCTTTATTTGCAGCCTTACTGCCTACTATCAGGCTATATTCTCTCTTTGACTAAAAATTATTATAATGACTAATCAGTAAACTAACCTTGTCACAAAAAGGAGAGATGTAGGTCAATGTATACTTCATATTTATAGTATCTTGCAATACATTTTTATAAGAGGTAACTTAGATTTATTAGTTATTCCTCAATTTTCCTATCCATAGAGTTTTTCTAAAAGGCATAAATCTGGTAAAGTGATTCCTACACAAAAAATAAATAGTGTTTACTATTTATAACTATCCACATAGAGTTCTAAAGGTATAAATTTAATGAAATTTTAATTTGTTTGAATCAAAGGTAGTTCTAACTATTCTTGTTTATTCCTGTAAATTACATTCGAGAGAAAAGGCTGATTTATTATTTGTAAAACTGGACTATCCAGTTTTTACGCTATTTCTATTATAAGTAAGCCCGAACAAAATGCATACTTTTTATCCAAAATTAATCACTACACTTTTCTTTCTATTCCTGTTTGCAGTATTTTCGTATGCAACAATTTACCCTATTTCTATTGATCAAAGGATTGAAAAATCCAAACAAGTAGCGATAGGGGAAGTTGTCCAACAATATTCTTTTTGGGATGAGCAAAAACAAAATATCTATACGGCACATCTTTTAGATATTACTGCATACTTAAAGAAATCTAGCAACCAACATTTTGTGGAAATTATTACGTTGGGTGGTGTAATCGAAGATGAGGCGCAAATCGTTTATCCTAGTATTGAACTCCAACTACATAAAGCCTACTTTTTCTTTTTAGAAGATGCCCCTTTGATTGTTGCTAACACTAATAGTCAAGCAAATCGTAGTCAAATACCTCGATTCTATGCCTATAGTTATATCCAAGGAATTTTGCCTTTACAGCTTGGTAACTATGTAGATTATTTCGACAAAGCACCAAAACCAGTCAATCGTTTACTTAAAAAAATAGCAACGCTAACTCAATTTATAGCTAAACGACCAGACGGGAACGCCTTCATTTTTGAAAAAGAAACCACACCAACAGTTATTCAATCAAGAATTAGCATTGCTTTAAAAAATGGGTTGGGACAAAGGGTAAGTCATTATCATGCAGGCACTGTAACTGAAAACGAAGATTTGATTATTACTGGCAATGGTTTTGGTAACAGCCCTGGAACAGTACAGTTTTCTGATGCCAATACAGGCAGCACAGGTTTCGTTAGTTCTAATTATGAAACAGATTTGATTTATTGGACAGATTCAGAAATTCGATTAAAAATTCCTGCCAAAGCGGGAACGGGGACAGTAGAAGTCTATCACCAGAATGGCAGTCTAGTTGGCAGTACTGCAATTACTATTGAATGGGCAGTTAATCCAGTTTTTAGTACTTATCGGGGCTACGATAATCATACTCGACAAAAAGTACAATTTTTAAATAATAATGAAAACGGAGGTTATACCCTGCAACTCAATACTACCGAAGGCTTTTTTCAAGATAATCAAGCAGTAGGTAGTTTTGAACGTGCCTTAGCTAAATGGCAATGTCAAACAGGCATCAATTTTCAATTAGATAAAACAGGTACGACCACTTCTTTTGCCAATGATGGAATATGTGTCGTTCAGTATAGTACTTTTTTACCTGCTGGTGTATTAGGTATAGCGACTTCTCGCTTTAAATCAGTTGGTAATAGCTCTTGTAGTCAGGAAAACACCTTATGGTTTTTAAAGGAGTTCGACATTCAATTTATCCCTAATAGTCGCATGTCCACAGGTCTTAGTTGGAATTTTTCAGCAGGTAATCCCAGCAGTTTACAATTCGACTTTGAAAATATTGCCTTGCATGAATTAGGTCATGCTCACGGGCTTGGACATATCATTGGAACAGCCCATGTCATGCATTATGCAGTAACCAATGGAGAAGCTAAAAAGAATTTAAGTAATCAAGAAATAGCAGCAGGATTACACAAAATGTCCTATAGCACCCAAGCTAATTGTATTAGCAGATATGAGCCCATGGAGCAATTAGAAATGGATTGCTCTGCACAAGAAGTTGCGACGTCTGTTGGTACTAAAGTGAAGTTATTTTTAGAAGGTAATTTTAATGCTGCCCAACAAATTATGAAAACGAATCTTGTAGATGACGGTTTATTACCGATGCAACAGCCCTTTAGTACTGCACCTTTTTCCTATTCAGGTGTAGAAGCTATCACAACACTTCCTGTTGATGTTGTAGATTGGGTTTTGTTACAAGTACGAGATAGCGCAGATATGACTCATGTTTTGGAAACCAAAGCTTTATTAATTAGAAAAGATGGGTTAGTCATAGATACAGCAGGTGAGGAGTTCCTTGCTTTTGATAATTTACCAGAGGGAGCTTATTATATCGCTGTATTTCATAGAAGTCATTTGCCGATTATTAGTCAGATAGCTCATCCTTTCAGCGAAAATCCTATGCTGTATGATTTTACTAGTACCGAATCAGCTGCTATGGGATCGGTCCAATTAAAAGCGAGAGAGAATGTCTTCATGATGAGTGCGGGTGATTTTGATGGTAATGGAGTGATCAATAGTCAAGATTATAACCTTTGGAAACAAAATAGTTCTGCGGTCAATGTCTATTTACCTGCTGATGTAGATGGTAATGGCATTATTAATAACCAAGATTATAATCTTTGGAAAGCCAATCGGAGTAAGATCGGGATGATTTCTATTTCGGAGTAAACTTAGACCTTGGAGCGTTTTTCAGACCTCCAAGCGTCTGTCAATGATATCTTTTAGACGCTTGGAGGTCTGAAAAACGCTCCAAGGTCTTACGAAATTATTTTCGATAAATCCTAGCTTCCCAAGGTCGTAAAAAGACACTTCGATTAGTGTAATTAGCGTGAATCAATCGGTAAGTATCGGTATTTACAAAATTACGAATACTAAGTTCTTTATCAGAAAAATTCAAAATCACTAAAAAATCTCCGCCTTCATCCCACCTCCTGTAAGCATAAACTGCTTCAGATTCCGCCGCTAATAATTGATAGTCGCCATAAATTAAGGTTGTATTTTCCTTTCGATAGCTTAGCATTTTTTGATAAAAATAGAAAACAGAATTCGTATCTATTAAAGCTTCTTCGGCATTTATTTCTTTGTAATTTGGATTAATCGTTAACCAAGGTTGTCCATCCGTAAAGCCTCCATGTTCGGCATCACTCCATTGGATAGGCGTTCTGGCATTATCTCGACCTTGTTGCTGTACCGCTTTTAGCAAAGGAGTCGTATCTTTTCCTGCTGCTTTCCATGCTGCGTGCAAATTTACCACTTCTACATCATCATACGCTTCTAGCGTATCAAAGGTAACATTGGTCATGCCTATTTCACTACCTTGATAAATACAAGGACTACCTCGCATAGTCAGCAATAAAGTGGCTAGTAATTTAGCTGATTCTTTTCGATAGACGGTATCATTTCCATACCGAGAAACCATTCTTGGAAAATCGTGATTATCTAAGAAAATATTAATCCAACCTTTTTCGCCAATCGCGTGATGCCAGTCGGTAAAAATTTGTTTAAAAGTGCTGAGTTTCCAATCAACTGGGTCATATTTTCCACCTTGTCCATAATTGATGGTTGTATGGTCAAAATGGTAGAGCATATTTAATTCCGCTCGGTCTTCGCCTACATAATCCAAAGCATTCTGTGGTTTGACACCGATGCCTTCGCCCATCGTCATAATGTCGTATTTCGAGCTAACTTCCCGATTCATTTCTTGCAAATATTCATGTAACCTTGGGCCATTGGCATAAACTTCTACAATTGCTTTTTCAAAGTTATTAGGGTCAATATTTGGAAAATCCAGTCGTTTCGAGATAAAAGGCAGGACATCAATTCGGAAACCATCTACACCTTTTTTAAACCAGAAGTCCATCACATTATATATTTCTTGACGGACTTTAGGGTTTTCCCAATTTAAATCTGGTTGTTTTTTAGAAAATAAATGGAGGTAATACTCATCCGTCAAGTCATCTTTTGTCCAAGCAGAACCACTAAAAAAAGACGTCCAATTACTTGGCGGTTCTTTCTCCCAAAAGTAATAATCTCGATAAGGATTGTTTGTTGATTTTCGGGACTCCTGAAACCAACGGTGTTCATCAGAACTGTGATTTGGTACTAAGTCTAACACTATTTTTAAATCTCTTGCATGAGCGCCTGCCAATAAATTATCGAAATCTGTCATCGTTCCAAACTCGTCCATAATGTCGCAATAATCACTCACATCATAGCCATTATCATCATTCGGAGATTTAAAAATAGGACTTAACCAAAGCACATCTACGCCTAGTTTTTTTAGGTAATCCAATTTTTCAATAATGCCTCCTAAATCACCAATACCATCGCCATTACTGTCTTTAAAGCTACGTGGATAAATTTGGTAAATAACGCTTTCTTTCCACCAAGTACGAGTCATGATTTTTAATTATTTTACTGCGAGTTTTAGGTTAGCGATTGTATAGTTGGTTTAACTCGCAACCTACTGTACAATGAGAAGTGTTGATGAAAACTAAAACAGCCCGAAAGATATGTCTTTCGGGCTGTTTTTATTTAAGTTTTGAATTTTAATTTTCCTAAAAATTTTTATCGATTATTACTATTCAGGTAGGAATGCCTAAGCTATTGGTTTATTCATACCTCAAAGACTCAATAGGATCCAATCGAGAAGCCTTCAGCGCAGGATATATGCCCGATGCCAATCCAACAATCATACAAATCGTAAAGCCTAAAAATATCCATGCCCAAGGCACTAAGAAATTACCGCCAATCATAATTGTTACTAAGTTGCCCATTAAAATACCTAGAATAATACCAACAATTCCGCCCATTTGGCAAATAACAACTGCTTCTGTTAAAAACTGAATAAGGATATTTTGTCGAGTAGCGCCTAATGCCTTACAAACACCAATTTCTCTAGTTCTTTCGGTCACAGAAACCAACATAATATTCATTAAACCAATAGCAGCACCAAGTAAGGTAACCATACCGATGGCAATAGTTGCCCCTCGAAGCATTACCGTATTTTCTTTAAGAATCTCTACAATGCCATCGCTTTGCCGTATTTCAAAATCGTTTTCTTGTGCTAGTTTTAAACCTCTAATATTTCTAAATAGACCGATAGCAGAAGAAGAGGCATCATCCAAATAGGCTGCATTTTTTACGGCAACCGTAACCCCATAATTAGTCCTACGAGTGCCATATTGTCGTTTGACGTTTAATATTGGGACATAAACCGCTTTATCACTACTAGATCCCATACTAGAACCTTCCGACTTTAAGACACCAACTACCTTATACTTGGCGTTCCCAACAGAAATAATTTTACCAATAGCATTTGCTCCGTTTTTATTAAAAAGAACATCAACCATTTCCGAACCTAATATGGCTTTTCTATTACCATTATCCACTTCCGTTTTAGTAAAATTTCTGCCAAATTCTATTTCATAATCATTAATGTCTATCCCATTTTCATCAATACCACTTAAGGTAACATTAGGATTGGTTTTTTTATCGCCATATTTTATTTCGGCTAAAGAGGTGCCTCTTGCTGCAATAGTTATGGTTGCTCCGTAATCAAATTTCTCTTTAAACTCCATTGCTTGTTTAAACGTAATCGGTTCGCCTCTTCTCGAACGGCGGCCTCCTCTATTCCCCTTAACCGTTTCTCTTTTAGGAACAACTTTGAAGGAATTAGCTCCTAAGCCTGAAAAACTATCACTCATAGAAAAAATGATGCTATCAATAGCCGTCAAAATACCCACTAAAGCCATGATACCAAAAGCGATAATCATTAAGGTTAAAGTCGCTCTTAATTTATTGGCTCTTACTGAACTTAGGGCTTGGTTTATATTTTCTAGTAAATTCATTTTGTATCGTACTGTAGCGCCAAGCAGTTGCTTGAGGAAGCGTTTAAAGTTATCAAAAAAGAAAGTTTAAGGAATGATGAACTATAAATGATGAACGATGAATTCGTTAATTATTGGACCTGCAAATAGTTCTTTTTCCAAAATTTGACCATTTATCTTTCATTTTTCCCAACCAAACAAAAGTAAAACTAAATCCTCCAATTATCTTGTTTGTTAGATGAATAGAAGTTTTCTATAGAAATAAAGCAGTAGATTAAAGGTTGAACATTCTTCAAGCCTTTCTACCTGTCGGTCGGTAGACAGGCAATCCTTTCCTCCTTCAATCCTTGTCCTTATACCATTTTTTCAATAAATCTGGCAGCGACCGTAAGGCTGCTAATTCCTTATACATCCGCTTGACTTCGCCCGCAGGGTAGCCAAAGTAATTATAATCAGCTTTTAAATTTTTGGTGACACCAGATTTTGCTAAAACAGTCACGTTATCTCCTATTTTTAATCGAGCCGATACGCCTACTTGACCATATAGAATTACATTGTTCCCAATAATCGTTTTACCTCCGATACCGACTTGGGCTGCCATTAGACAATTTTCACCAATAACGACCCCATGACCAATATGCACTTGGCAATCTATTTTAGTACCTGCTCCAATAATAGTGTCCCCAGAAACGCCTTTACAGATTGTACAGCCCGCACCTATTTCCACATGATCTTGAATAATAATTCGACCGCCAGACCGCCATTTTTTATAGCCTTTTTCAGTCGGTTTATAATAAAAAGCATCAGCGCCAATAATTGAACCAGATTCGATGGTGACATTATTGCCAATAATGCTATAGTCTCTGATAGTGACATTGGATTGGATGTAGCAATTTTTGCCGATTTTTACATGATTACCAAGGATTACATTGGGTTCTAGAATACTGGAAGGATGAACAAAGCTTGTTTCGCTAATTAGCGCATTTAAAGGGTGAAAAGGGCGATATTTTCGAACTAATTTATTATAGGCTTCAAAAGGTTCGGCTAATACTATTAGTGTCTTGCCAATTGGCGGTTCGACTTCCTTATTAATTAGGATAACACTAGCCGATGAGGTTAATGCTTTTTGGTAATATTTTTCAATATCTACAAAAGTTAAATCCCCTGTAACGACTTTGTGAATTTCATTAATTCCTGTAATTTCAAAAGCTTGATTACCTATAATTTTAGTTGCAGCTAATTGTGTGGCTAAATCAATGACTTTTATAGGAGAAGGCAATTTCATTTTTTTGGTCAAAAGTACACATTATTGCTAAAAGGAGTACTTAAAACAGGGAAGGTTGCATTGATTTTTTGCCTCTTACAGTCTAATTGTTATTCACATTATTTTAGCACATTTTAATTGGGAGATTTATTAAAAAAATAAATTAGTTGTAAATAACTGATAGTCAGTATTTTATGTTAATAATGAATCTTATTAACCTATAAGCATTTACAGCAAAAATATTTAAAAATAAAAATTGTCTTTTAGTGACTTTTTTAGGTGTTGTTTAACGGTGTTTTTCTTGTGAAAAGAGGTAAAAAATTGTACTTTTGCAGAATGGCAGAAAAAGACGAAAATAAAAATAAGCCCGCTAATAGGGGCGACTATGGAGCAGATAATATTCAGGCACTCGAAGGCTTAGAAGCTGTAAGAAAAAGACCTGGTATGTATATCGGTAGTACCGATACAAAAGGACTCCATCACTTAGTTTGGGAGGTTATTGATAACTCTATTGATGAACATTTAGCTGGACATTGTGATACCATTCATACAACCATTCATCCAGATAATTCTGTTACTGTGCAAGATAATGGACGAGGTATTCCTGTAGGGATGCACGCCAAGTTGCAGAAGTCGGCATTAGAGGTTGTAATGACGGTTTTGCACGCAGGGGGTAAGTTTGATAAAGATACCTATAAAGTATCTGGTGGTCTGCACGGTGTGGGGGTTTCTTGTGTGAATGCTTTGTCTATACATTTAAAAGCACAAGTTCATAGAGAAGGACAAATTTATGAACAAGAATATAGTAAAGGTATTCCTACAACTGCAGTAGAAAAGAAAGGGACGACGGATATTAGAGGTACTTTTATAACGTTCAAACCTGATCCTGAAATATTGGAGGCTACTGTCTACAAATATGATGTGTTAGTGGGTAGGATGAAAGAGTTGTCTTACTTGAATAAAGGCTTGACCTTGACCTTAACGGATGAGCGAGAAAAAGATGAGGAAGGTAATTTTAAAACAGAAACTTTCCATTCAGAAGGGGGGTTAGTAGAGTTCGTTCAATTCTTAGATGAAGCTCGCACCTCTTTAATTGCTTCACCTATTCATGTTACCGCTAAAAAAGATGGTGTAGAAGTAGAAGTAGCGATGAATTATAATACTTCTTATTCTGAAAGCCTTTTTTCTTTTGTAAATAATATTAACACAAGAGAAGGTGGAACTCACGTTAACGGTTTTAGAAGAGCGGTAAATCGAGTCTTCAAGCAATATGGAGAAGATAATGGTTTTTTCAAAAAAATAAAATTTAGCATATCAGGAGAAGATTTCCGAGAAGGTTTAACGGCGGTCGTTTCTGTTAAAGTTCCTGAGCCACAATTTAAAGGACAAACTAAAGGAGAATTAGGAAACTCAGAAGTAACTGCAATTGTTTCTCAATGTGTAGGAGATGCGATTAAACATTACTTAGAGGAAAACCCTAAAGATTCTAAAAGAATTGTTGAGAAGGTCATTATAGCTGCTACAGCTCGACATGCTGCTCGAAAGGCTAGAGAAATGGTACAGCGTAAGAATGTACTAACGGGTGGTGGTTTGCCTGGTAAATTATCCGATTGTTCTTCTAAAGATCCTGTAGAATCTGAAATTTTCTTAGTAGAGGGAGATTCAGCAGGTGGAACAGCGAAGCAAGGAAGAGATAGAGTCTTCCAAGCTATTTTACCGTTAAGAGGTAAAATTCTAAATGTAGAAAAAGCATTAGAGCATAGGATATATGATAATGAGGAAATTAAGAATATGTTTACCGCTTTAGGGGTACGTATTGAAGAAGGAGAGCATGGAGTACGTACTTTGAACATAGATAAATTACGTTATCATAAGGTAGTCATCATGTGTGATGCCGACGTCGATGGTAGTCATATTGTAACTTTGATTTTAACCTTCTTCTTCCGCTATATGCGCCCATTAGTGGATCAAGGATTTATTTATATCGCCACTCCTCCTTTATACTTGGTCAAGAAAGGTAAAAACTCTGTTTATTGCTGGGATGAAGATGAACGAGCACAAGCAGTAAGCAGTTTGGGGAAAGGAGAAAACGATGCTTCTGTAAAGATTCAACGTTATAAGGGGTTAGGAGAGATGAATGCGGACCAATTATGGGATACAACAATGGATCCAGAAACTAGAATTTTACGTCAAGTAACGATTGATGATGCTATTGAAGTCGATAGAGTATTTTCTATGTTAATGGGAGATGAAGTTCCGCCAAGAAGGAAATTCATTGAAGATAATGCACATTATGCAAATGTAGATGCATAGGAAGAAGATAAGAGATAAGTCTGAAGGAAATAAATGGTTTTAGAACGTTTCTTTAAATAAAAAAAGCCTCCGCTTAAATTAATAAGCGGAGGCTTTTTTATTTTTAGTAGATAAAAGGTTTGAATAAAAATCAGGAGTTATTGATTAAACAAATCTCTAAATCCTTCTTACCTTAAATCCTTATGTTTAGAATCCATAAGTGAAACCAATCGCATTATAAGTCTGAATATCAGGGAATTCAAATTTAGCTCCTCTCATTCCGAAAGTTAAACCAATACCGATTCCTTTCCATACATCAGCTACATTAATGGTATTAATCCAAGTATATTCAAATAAACCTTCTTCCGCAGAAATTAATTCATCCATATCCGTTGTAGGATTGTATTCGTTGTATTGGATTGGGAATTGCTCATTACTATAAGGCATAAATGCGCCTAAATTAGTAGACCAAGTAATACCATCAGTTAAATTAAAGGAATAAGTTGCTTTAAGTTTTGCTCCAGGCGCACTTTGACTCTTAACACCATCCAAAGCAGAAAAAGCGAAGTGATAAGCTAATGGGTGAATGATGATTACTAAATTAGGTACTTTATGAGGAGTAATCGTAGCTCCCGCACTTATATCAAAAGTACCCGGCTTCAAGAAACTAAAAACAGAAGTATTCAAATCACCTAAAGCAGAAATTGCAATATCTTGATTTAATCTATATCCATATAGAGAAGAACCAATCAAGGCATCTACGTTTCTATCATTTAAAAAACCAGTACCACTACTCTTATCGTCTGTATTATTATCTAATCCTTGCCATCCAATATTAGATACTAGAGTATTTCTCCAGAAAAATTTCTCTTTGATAATATTAGCGTGTGCATTCACCCCAATATTTAAAGCAGAAAAAGAACTATTTCTATTAGCATTAGCTACCCAGTTATTAGAGCCACCTAAGTTTAAACCTACTAAACCTTTTAAACCCGTATCCCAGCCTGATAAAACTTCGATTTGTTTAGCCAAATCTCCAAGTTCTCCTTTAAAGGCATCTGCTTTTGCTTGTTCGGCTGCTTGTTTGGCTTCTAAATCAGCTTTTTTTGCTTTCAATTCTTCTAGACTTTGTGCTTGTAAACTAGCAACAGCAAAAAATACAAATAGTGTAAAAGATAAAAACTTTCTCATTTTTTGATTTTTAAATTTTGAAAATAGGTAGAATAGCGCATATAATTTTAATGCTACTATTTGTTAGACTAAGTCGCTAACAGTAGAATTATCTATTCTAAGTAAATAAGTAATAAATGTGTTTTATTATTATAAAAAACCGATTAATATGCTGTTAGGTAATAATTAATATATTTTAAAATTAATAATGTGTATATTGTATATTAGTTCTCATTCTTATTCTTTTGAACAATTTATGCTGTTACTCTGTGATTAATGAACCTCAATTCCCTTCTCTGTCAACTTACTCAATGGATAAACCATTTTTGAAGTTTCTGTCTGAATGCTGAAAGAAGTATTGTCAATTGCCACTATTTGGCCTTTGACACCATCAACAGTAATAGTATCTCCTATGATAAACTTACCTTTAGCGTAAAAGGAAGCTAATAGATTCGACATCATCCCTTTAGAAGCTAATCCATACCCAAAAGCAAAAGCACCAACAACACCAGCAATAATAATCATCAAGTTAGACTTGATAAAGTCAGTTTGTATACCTGCTTGGTCTAAAGCACTCATGGTAACGGATAGAAAGATAAAATAGAAAACTACATTTGCAATTATCTTAGCTGAAGGAATGCCTAATGATTGACAAGCCGTTAAAACGACTCCTCGAATAGCATCAGCAATTAGTAAACCAATAATAAAAAAGATAACTCCAGTAAATAAACGAGGTAGGTAACCGATAAAATCAGTTAGTAAATTGGTAACTGCTTCTACCCCTAATTTATCCGTAGCCACGATAAATGTAATCAGCATAAAAACATAATAAACAATTTTACTAATGATCTTGCTTGGCAAAATCTTCATATTGGCTTGCCGAACAAGGTCAATATCGTTTAACTTATCTGCTAAGTCATCAATTTTTATTGCTTTTAAAATCCGCTTGATAATACTCGCAATCAGTTTAGCTATTATCCAACCTACAATTAGGATAGCTAACGCAAAAATTAAATTAGGAGCAAACTCCCGAAGTTGTCTAAGGATATCTTCTAAAAGTTCCATTTATTTATAGTATGATGTTGGTTCTAGTTCTAGAGTCTTTTTAAATTTGGGGTGATTTTTAACGTTTAGTTGGTCCACCGGGAACATCACCCTGAGGATCTGTTGGTGTTCCATGGCTGCCACCTGGAGAAAAACCATTATTGGGGCGTTCTGATTTGCCACCAGCCATCATTACAAAAACACTCACAATCTTTGTCAAATATAAGTCAAGCATGCTACCCATGGTTCTCATGTTGTCTAAGCTATTGTGAACATGATGTCCTATACCTAAAGGCAATTGGGGTAAACTGTCCATTTCTTCTTCTTCTAGTCTTTGGAAATTATTCATGATAATCGATTTTAGAAAACGCTATGGTTCATATAAATTTCTATTCAATTTATAGTTGGTTTTGTTTAAATTTATCTTCGTAAACTTTTTGAGCTTTATGTTTGGCACGTTTGAGCTTCATTTTGATGGCACTCTCTGATTTATTCAACGTCTCCGAAATTTCTCTGATAGACATATCATCTTGATATTTCATTAATAGCACGGCTTTATCTCCAACTGGAATAATATCTAAAACTATCTTCAGTTTTTTGACTTCCATCTCTAATAATGCACTATCAGGCACTTCCTCTGCGAGGTCGGGTGCACGCTCAATTTCATCAGAAAAAATATTTCCACTCTTTTTCTTCTTTCTAATAAGGTCTATACAATAGTTATAGGTAATGGAATAAATCCAAGTTGAAAACTTAGATTTACCGCCAAACTTAGAAAGGTTTAGAAAAATCTTTAGAAAAATATCCTGTGTGGCATCTTGTGCTCTACCTTCATCTTTTAACAAAGAGATACACTTACTGAATACCTTAGTGGAATATTTTCCATAAAGTTGCTCGAAATACTTCGAATTTTGAGTCTCTAGGTAATGCCGAATGAGCTCTTCATCCGATATTTTTATCTTATGTAATGACTTCTCCAAATGAATTTCGTTTGTACTATTTTACGCAAAGGTAATAAACAAGTACAAGTTTTTTTACTCTAATCGAAGGGGTATGTGGACTTGTTATGTGTTGGACGTGTTGAATTTTATAGTATAACTATGTGATTGAGACGGACATCTTTTTGAAAGGGGTACACTTTTTGAAAAAAAACCTTAAAAAAGTCTTAAAATTAAATTTTTTAGTGTTTTTAATATTTTTAGCTCGCTTTACTTAACTGCAAATTAATCTACTGATTGCCAATTAATTAGCTAGAGTTAATAAACAGTTCTCTCTCTTTTTTTTTAACATAATCCCCTATGCTTAAATAGCTGTTCAAATATTTAAAGAAAAGATATTTTTAAAACTCATAAAATAGAGAAGGCGAACGGTCTTAAAATAAATCTGTAAATATTTTTATTTTTAAATATGTAATTCAATGATTTTTTCGCAAGCAGTATCCAACATTTGATAGATTTTTTCAAATCCGCCTTCATAATAAGGGTCAGGCACTGCTCTATTTTCATTAGGGTAGGTGTAATTTAAAATTAGTTTTATCTTGTCTTTTTGTCTTTCGGTAGTCGCTAACCTTGCAATGTTTGAATAATTAGAACTGTCCATTGCTAAGATTAAATCAAACTCCTCAAAGTCTACCATTTTAAATTGTCGAGAACGTTGGTAAGTTAAATCTATACCATGCGCCTTTGCAACTGCGATGGAACGAGTATCAGGTAACTCTCCCTGATGCCAGCCGCTTGTTCCCGCAGAATCAACTTCCCATGATAAATTCCTTTCTTTAATTTTTTCTAATAAAATGCCTTCTGCTAGAGGAGAACGGCAGATATTACCTAAACAAACCATTAGAATTTTCATACTGATAATGATTAAAGCCCTAAATAAGTGTTTCATTTTAAACCTCATTTAGCAGATTTTTTGCTATTGAAATTTATAGACAATTTGTTTGTCTTAAAATTGGCATAAGCGCCTATTTAGAATAGAGCGTAGATTACCTCTATTCTCTCAATGGAATGCGCTCTATTCTCTTTTCTCAAAGGATAAAACAACAAACCTCCAAGCCTGTTACCAGACTTGGAGGTTATTGGTGAAAATAAATTCATCATTAGAGTAGCTTGAAGCGAGTTTAATTAGCCATCGCTGCTTTTCTACGAACCCGTCTTTTAGTTGATTCTAGATAAGCACTTGCTCCAGGCTGCTGAAGGTAATTATATAGAATTTCTTTTGCTCTAAATAATTGTGCTTTCACTGTACCTAAAGGAATATCTAATTCCTTAGCAATTTCGTCATAGCTTAGCTCTTCAAAAAAGCGCAATTCAATCATCAAACGATACTTCAAATTGAGCTTTTGTAAAATGTCTCGCATTAACTTTACTCTCTGCGCCCGAATAAATTTTTCTTCGGGGTCTAAAGAACTTGCCTTGAGGTTACTGGAATAATCATGATCACCTCCCGGTTCGATTGGATCATCAATGGAAAGCAGATGTAATCTTTTCTTACGAATGTAATCGATACAGTTGTTAATCGCAATTTTAAACAACCAGGTACTAAAAGCGTACCGAGGTGTATAACTTGCTAACTTGTTGAAGGCTTTTCCGAAAGCTTCTAATGTCAAGTCGTCCGCATCTTCACGATTACTTACCATCTTATACATCATGTGGTAAATAGAATTGCGATAACGGTCCATTAATTTCGCGTATGCTCTTTGGTTACCGTCAATAGCGCGCAGGACAAGACCATAATCAGCCTTTGCCTGAGGGGATAAATTTGTTGTTGTTACTTCCATACTTGTGTTTTACCTATTAACATTATGGGCTAAAAAGTTTAAAAAATTAATTTTGGATTGTAGCATCTAATATTGAGACCCATTATGAATAGTTGAGTAATACTGGAATTTACACAGCATATACTCTTTAAACTAAATCAGTAATACGCTTTCGTATTACATTTAAAGTTATTACAAACTCTATGCTAGAAACACAGATTTTGTATATTTTTTTGTTGCATAGTGCAGAAGTTGGTACAAAGATAATAGACCAATTGATATCTTGTGTATTTTTTGAGACTTTTTCCTGTCGGAAGTTAGCATTTATATCCGTTAAACCTATGATTTACAGATAGTTCTGATTTTGCATCAGAAACAGGCACTTAGATTCGGTGTGTTGGTAAGTTAAATTATTTCATTTATATTCTTAATAAATGTTCTATTTAGTTACCTAAGATTGATGTGATTGTAATTGTTAAGCTTATCTGATATAAGCTCAACGAAGTTGAATTAATTACACTTAAATGTATATTACTTTACACAACTAACCGCACGCAAGTTGAGCGTTAAAATAATAAACATCCAATAATGTTTCCAAAAGTTAAACTCAATGCTTTCTTAAGCTTAACCTTCTTTTGAATCTTTGAAGTAAATGCTTTTCCAGACATTCTTTGTCAAAAAAAATCTGCAAGTGTTGTCAAGTTAAGGGTTAAGTTTTAATGAAAATATCTTTTTTTTTATTAAAAATCTAGACTCATTTAAACTTTTTCTATTACCTATTCCCTTATAAATCCGAAAGTTATACCCTTTTAATAGAATAAACAAGGCTACCAAATCAATTAAAATGGTAAAATGGGGGGGAGTGTGAAAAATATTTAATAAAAGGTAGGCTTTTATGAGAATTCGGAAAATGGAGGTTTGTTAAATTTTTAATTCTTTGTGAAACATTTTTTTTCTAGCAAAAACTCAATAATTAGGATTTCTATTTTTGTTTCGTCTTTGAATCGCTTGTTTACACTCTAAAATTTAACAAAAACTGTTGTACCGTCTGATTAAATTGTTCCCCATCCGTTCCATGAAAAGCAACTTCTGCTGGTAAAACAAAAACGGGTAATTTATGCTCCAATAAATATTCCTTGTGCAATTCTAATCGCATAGCGTCTTTCTCCGTCGTCAAAATTATTTTATTAGGACTATCAATTTGGTCAAAATTTCTTTTTAGATGAGAAACATCATAATTGGTAAAATAATGATGGTCTTCATATTGTAAAACTCGAACGGAGTCTACTTGCGTTTCTAAATGTTCTACTAAATATTCTGTCCGAGCAATCGCACTTATTAATAAAACGGTTAATTCCGGATTGAGTGGCGCGCGGTAAATGGTATTGAATATATAGTATGGTTTGAGGTAAGTATAATAGGAGAAAAATATTTTTTGATAATTCAAAGGCGCTAATTCCGCAATCATTTCTTGCCGCTTCCAATCACTTAATTCGCTGGGACATTTAGAGACAATAATAATATCTGCTCTTTGCGCTGCGGACGACCATTCTCTTAGCCTGCCTGATGGTAATAAAAAATCTTTGGTATAAGGATATTGATATTCGGTTAGTAAAATATTTAACCCTGGATCAATATTTCTATGTTGGAAAGCATCATCTAATAAAACTGCTTGCAAATCAGGTTGCTCCATTAATAATTGAGGAATGGCAAAAGTCCGATTTTCACTAACAGAAACTAAGATGTTTGGGAATTTTCGCTTGAATTGTAAGGGTTCATCTCCTACTTCTTCTGCGCTATTCGTTGGTTTAACCAATAAAAAGCCTTTGGTTTTTCGACCATAGCCTCGACTCAAAGTGGCTACATTAATATAATCTTTTAATAACTGAATTAAATATTCAATATGGGGCGTTTTGCCTGCCCCACCTATGGTCAAATTACCAACCGAAATAAGTGGGATATTAAATTCGACCCCTTTTAGTAAGTTATATTTATACGCAAAATTACGTAGACCTACTCCCAAGCCATAGAGCAAGGAAAATGGAATCAATAGTATTTGAATAAGTCTGTGTTGAATCATACGTACGAAAATAGGCTAACCTTTTTTGAAATCATTATTTTTTCTACAAACCTTCTCAAAGGAAAGATAGTTTTCCAAAACGTTAGATTATTCCTAAAGTTTTCAATGCTGCTAAATGATTAATCTCGTAAGTAGGTTTGATCGGAGAATTATTTTCATTGTCTTTAAAATTATACCAACAAGTATCAACCCCATAATTGATACCGCCCTGAATATCTGAATGTAAACTATCCCCAATCATCAATACTTTTTCTTTAGCAGGAAAATTCATCTTTTCAAAAGCATGTTCAAAAATAGCTGGTTGTGGTTTAGAAATGCCAATTTCATCTGAGACGACAATGATTTCAAAATAATCAACCAGACCACTCTTTATCAATTTAGGTCTTTGGACTTGTTTTAAACCATTTGTAATAATTCCTAATTGATATTTTTCATGCTGTTCTTCTAGTAATGCTTGTCCTCCTTCCATAAAAACTGCTTTTTCTGATAATTGCTCTAAATAATAATCACCTAATTGAGTAGCATCTTCATTTGGCAAATTTAAAGCAGTTAAAAAACGACTGAATCTTAGGTTATTTATTTCCGCTTGGGGTAATTCTCCCGTTTCAAAATCCTCCCAGCATTGTCTATTTATTTTTTCATAAATTTTCAAATGCGATTCATTAAAAATAACATCAACAGTTTGTAATGCTTGCGCCAAAGCATAATGTTCTGATACGTTAAAGTTTAATAAAGTATTATCTAAATCGAAAAGTAGCCATTCATATTTCATTGAACAATCTTTTTTAGAAGAGAGAGAAGAGATGAGAGAATAGAGAAAAAATGTAGCAAATTACTAAATTTTCTTTAATTTCAACTTCAAAGACGAGGGTAAATATTGAGGTTGAAGTTGATTTTGAGATTGAAATTTTTATTTACTTATTTTATAAAAAGTCTTAAATACGATTCCTTTTCAATTTGAGTTTGTCAAAAATACAATTATCTTTGCGGCATGATGATAAAAAAGCGCACATACAAAAAAACAAAACGCACGAAGCAACCATAGCCTCGGGAGATTCTTTGTATTTGTTATATAATTATCATCAATACGCCAAAAGACCCGAGCTACTTAACAGTTCGGGTCTTTTGTTTTGTACCAAACCAAACCAGCCAAATTAGGTGATTCAATTATCTAATTAATTAAAAATTAAAATGCGAGTATTAAAATTTGGAGGCACGTCGGTCGGAAAGCCAGAACGGATGCAGCACATTGCCCAATTGATTAATGACGGAGTTGAAAAAATTGTTGTTTTATCAGCAGTCTCAGGCACAACGAATAGCTTAGTCGAAATACATACAGCGTATAAAAACGAAGGTAAAAAAGCAGCTCACGAGTTAATTGATAAATTAGAAGCTACCTATCACCCATTTGTCCAAAATTTGTATGATAAAAATAGCTCTATTAAAAAAGCGACTGCTTTAATTAAAGAGAAGTTTGATTTATTGTGTTCTTTCAAATCCAAGAAGTTTAGTGAAGCAGATGCGAAAGTTATTTTGGCACAAGGCGAATTAATTTCTACGCATTTATTTTTATACTATGTGCAAGAGATTGGTTTAAATGCAGCGTTAATTCCAGCTTTGGAATTTATGAAAATCACCGATGGAGAACCAGACTTGAAATTTATTGCTAAAAAACTGAGGAAAACCTTAGTCAAAACGGGCAAACATCAACTATATATCACGCAAGGATATATTTGCATGAATGAAGATGGGGAGGTGGATAACTTAAGGAGAGGAGGAAGTGATTATACGGCTACCCTAATTGGCGGAGCTATACCCGCAACCGAAATTCAAATTTGGACGGACATTGATGGCATGCATAATACTGATCCTAGAGTGGTCAAAGATACGTTCCCTATCCATGAATTATCTTTTGATGAGGCCGCGGAACTCGCATATTTTGGAGCAAAAATTTTACACCCTTCTTGTGTTTTACCTGCACAAAAATCTGGCGTTCCTGTAAAATTATTGAATACCATGGAACCTCAAGCAAAAGGGACGGTTATTTCTGAAATTGTGACGTCTACTCCACAAAGAGTCAAGGCGATTGCTGCCAAAGACGAAATTACGGCTATTAGAATTAAGTCCTCTAGGATGTTAAATGCTTATGGTTTTCTAAAAAAGATTTTTGAAGTTTTTGAAAACTATCAAACATCTATTGATATGTTAACCACTTCAGAAGTAGCGGTGTCTTTGACCATTGATGATACGACCAATCTGAAAGCAATCGTTAAAGCATTAAAATCTTATGCCACAGTTGAAGTAGACAAAGGACAAACTATTATTTGTGTAGCAGGGGAATTCAAACAGACAGAAGCCGGTATAGCAGCAAAAGTCATTAATACCTTAAAAGATATTCCATTGAGAATGATTTCTTCTGGTGGAAGCCGTAGCAATATTTCTATTTTGTTAGACTCTAAATATAAAGTGGAAGCAATGAATGCTTTGAATGAAGGGCTTTTTGCAGATATTTTGAAGAAAAAAAGGGCTATGGTCTAACATTGCTGAAATTATGGAATTATTTAGTGGTCATACGGACTACTGTTTCTAGTATAATAAATATGCTTACCTTTTTCTTGGTGTACCTCTGTGCTTTTCTCGGTGTACCTCTGTGGAATAATTTTTCAAGTGTAGTTGTTTCACAGAGTTACTCAAAGTTTTCACAGAGTTTCACAGAGAAAAAACTTAGGTGTGTGATTTATACTAGAAACTGCTTGTCATGCTGTTGATTTACCAGACAACGGACTAATGATAAAGCAATTTAACAATTCAGCAATGTTATGAATATTTACGGCCGAATCACCATCAACCGCCGAGTAGCAATCGTCTTGCCCTTAGCATCCGATAAACTATATAAATAAGTCCCTTTTCGCAATTTAGACACATCTAATTTAACGGTTTTAAATCCATTTAAAGAATGCTTTTCCTCCATCACGACTACTCCCAAAATATTATAGATTTTTAAAGAATACTCAGACGGTTTTAAATTAGAAAATTCAAATCGAACATCATTAATAGCTGGATTGGGATATGCATAAATATCTGGACGATTACTAGCAGTTCGCATCGTAGAACTTGGATCAGACACGGTATAATTAACGACTGCTGGGTTTACACCATTCGGTTTCATATAAGCAGCGGCTACTTTAGAAGTTGTTTCATTACTATAAAAATGGTAGGATTGACTAATTTGAGGGACTTGCATTTTAGGGTCATCAACGCCTTCTGTAATATCTTGCCAAGGCAAATTGCCCACTTTAATATCCACTCGATATCTTCGTTCTTCTATATTTTTTTCTCTTAAAACATCATACGTATTATCTGGTAAAATCAAAGTACCCCAACCATCAATTTCCTTCTTTTGGGTCAGAGAACATCTATACCTCACAGAATCTGGGGTGATTGGCAAAGTATACAAAACAGCTTTTGGCAAATCTTCTACTGCGACTTTAAAAGAAAAGTGACCTGCTTGCTCAGCAGTCATTCCATATTTTAAAGGAAAATGAAACGTCTCTAAAGGTTTATCATAATAAGTGGTCGTTTGTACGCCCATATTCATTGGGTCTAAACCAATAGATCCTAATTGTTTTAAACTGTGCCCATCACTTTTGAAAAAATTATTAATGCCATTCATTTCTTGCATTAACATCCCTTCCTGAGCAAAAGGTAAATTTTCTTTAGCTTTTTCTTTAGCTTTTTTTATGGCTATCTTCTGGGTAAAAGCAGATTGTAATTGCATCATATCCCAAGACTGATTGGGCCCTTCCCCTAAAATAGCAATATTTTCTGGCAAATTATCACTCGCCATTAGTATGGTGTCACCAATTCTCGGTAAGACATCCGAGCTAATAATTGGCTGTCCAACTAGGGCGATAGTGGTTAATAAAAAAATGATAATGGGTAGCAGTCTGTGCATATTTTAATAAATTGAGGTACAAAGGTGTAAAGGTATAGAGGTACAAAGGTTTAGGGATACTGTAAGATTTAAAAGTGTAGAAGTAAACCTTTAGACCCTTATACCTTTCAACCTTGTTACCTTTATATCTAGTCACCTACTACTTGGAACTGTACAAATTTCCGATATTCTCCTTTCTGTTCCAACAAACTTTGGTGATTTCCGCTTTCTATTAATTGTCCATCTTTCAAAACTACGATTTCATCCGCATGTTGTATCGTAGAAAGTCGATGAGCAATAATAATCGTTGTTCGGTTTTGCATGATTTTTTCTAAAGCATCTTGTACTAATTTCTCAGATGCAGAATCCAAGGCAGAAGTTGCTTCGTCTAAAATCAAAATGGGTGGATTTCTTAAAATGGCTCGGGCAATCGTTAATCTTTGTCGTTGTCCACCACTTAATTTATTGCCGCCGTCGCCAATATTGGTCGCATATCCATTTTCTGTTGCTAGGATAAAATCGTGTGCATTTGCAATTTTGGCAGCTTTTTCTACTTCGGTTTGGGAGCAATTCGGTAAGCCAAAGGTAATATTATTAAAAATAGTACCATTGAATAAAATAGGTTCCTGAGAAACTACGCCAAAAAGACTTCGCAAATTGCTCAATTGAAGGTTTTTAATATTTATGCCATCAATTAAAATAGCGCCACTCGTTGTATCGTAAAATCGAAGTAACAAATCTATTAAAGTCGTTTTTCCCGAACCAGAACTGCCGACCATTGCTATTATCTTTCCCTTTGGAATGGATAAATTAATAGTCTCAACTGCCTTCCGTCCTTCGTTTGCATACCCAAAAGTAACATTTTGAAAATCAATGGCTTTACTAAAGGGACTAATTTGTTTCGGTTGCGCTATTTCTTTAATCGTTGATTGAACACTTAAAATTTCTTCTATTCTATCTACTGCCGCCATGCCTTTTTGAATATTATAAAAGGCGTTAGAAAAAGCTTTTGTTGGTTGACTCACATTAAAAAAAGCGAATAAAAAAGCTAAAAAAGTTTCGGCTGCCAATTCTCCAGAAAATACTAAAGCAGAACCGTACCAAAGTAGAATAGCGACCATCGTAACCCCCAAAAATTCGGATAATGGAGAAGATAAATCTCTTCGCCACAATAAACGGGTCAATAAATCGCTATATCCATCATTCTCTTTTTGAAACTTTGCGGCTTGTGATGCCTGCGCATTAAAGCTTTTTAGAATCCGCAATCCAGATAAATTCTCATCCAACATCGCCACTAAATCGCCTAATCGTTCTTGTACTTTAGAAGATTTCTTTTTTAAGGTTTTACCAATACCGCCAATAATAATTCCCGTAAAGAGCATCAAACCAAAGACAAAAATTGTCAATTGAGGGCTGACGTATAACAAAAATATTAGGCTGCCAATAATAACCAATGGTTCTCTAAAAACAGTCACTAAGACATTAAAAATACTAATTTCTACTTCTTGGACATCTATCGTCACTCTGGCTAGTAAATCTCCTTTTCGTCTTTCTGAGAACCAGCCTAAATCTAAATCTACGACCTTTTCAAATAGCTGTTGCCGAATATCTCGAACCATGCCATTCCGAACAGGCGACATAAAAAAAGCAGCTAAATAGCGGAATACATTTTTCAAAAAGAAGACCAAAATAATACCAATACAGACATAGACCAAAGCCCCTTCTTTCCCGCCCGCTTGTATCATTGCACTCAATTGGTAATTCGTATAGTCTTTAATGCCATCTAAAGTCCAAGCAAAAGCAGGCTCTTCTAAAATGGGTTGTTCGACCCCAAACAATATTTGTAAAAAAGGAATAATGGCAGGCGCACTCACTACGGTAAATAATGCCGTTAAGACATTACAAAAGATACTCATAGCAATGAGTCCTTTATATTTTTTAGCATATTGTAGTAATCGCCAGAAGCGGGTCATGAAAAATGAGTTGCGGGTTGCGAATTACGGGTTGCGGGTTAGATACGATTTGACCCTAATTTCAGGAATTTAATCGAATACAACTCGCAACCCGTAACTCGCAACTCGTTTTAATTAATACTTAAAGATTTAAAAGTTTTCCGCCCCACCAGTTGGTCATAGCGAGCGCCAAAAGGACGAAAATAAAGTAAAATGGTATAATCGTTTTCTGTTTCAAACCAATTGCCATCAAAATAAGTCGCATCGACTTCCTTCGTCTTTTTATCTACCACAGCATAGGTATAATTATAATAACCTTGTTTTAATAAAACATCCCCAGCATATAATCCTAATTTTTCGCTATAAGCCAGTTTGAATTTATCTTTGATTTGCCAGTCAGTTAATTGTCCAAATAAATAAACATCTTTATCATAGAAAGGCGTTTGTTTGGTAACAGAAAATAAAACCAGACCATAATCGGTGCGTAAAGGGTCGTTTCGTTCATCAATATTTCCTATCGTAAAATTGCCATTGATATCTCTAAAGTATTGGTAAGCATAAGGGCTTAAATCTAAATCTGGTTTTAAAGTTACCTCATAAACATCTGTATATTCTTCAATCATGGCGATTCCTTCGCCTCTAAATCTAAAGCTTCTTAAATCCAAAAAGCGATACTCTTTGCCCGCAGGAAAAACAACTTTATCTTGATAATCAAAAATTATTTTATCTCGATTAATCGAATATGGTGGGATGTCAACGACTGCATTATCCCATCTGCCATTTTGCATAACGACCGCTCTCAATTCTTTTCTAGGTTCTCTGCCACCTAAATTATAAGGGGTCACGACAAAGTCAATTTCTTGATGGGTTTTGACTTTATCAGCATTTGCAGCTCGCATTAATGCGATATCAATCTTTGATTTTGTTTCTACGACCATAAACCGACGGGTAAAAAGGGGCAATTTATCTCCGTCTGTTGTATAAACAACCAGTATATAATTACCTGATTTTGTCCAAGTCATATTGTCATTGGGCAACTCAAATTCGTAATGCGTGAATTCGGTCAAAGTATTAGACGAAAAATTAGACTCATCTAATTGGTCTTCATCAAAGCCGTCAATGTATTCCATATTGCTCAAATCCGACGGATTCCAATTCGCATCACAATGAATAATTGTATAATAAATATCTCTGATTTGTTCATTCAAATCATCAAAACTCACGATGAAGGAAGAGTCTTCCCCTAATTCAATAATGGGTTGGGTTAATGGAAAGTCCATTACATGAAACTTGACGGCGTGAATGCCTTCATCATAAACGACATCGTTGTATGCTATGCCTTCTATTTGAGAAAAAGTACATAGCGTAGAACTTAAGAAAAGGAGTAGGCTTAAAATCTTCTTCATTAATTTAGTTGTGTTATTTGTTACTTTGTCAAATGCCTGTTCTAAAAGAAAACGTATCGGTTACTTTTAAAGTATCTAATAAGTGAACCGAGTCTTAAAATTCATAACATTGTACAGCTTTACTCTTGCGACCACCACCGCCATTTTTCCAGCCCATTCTAAAAGGGTTTATTTTAATAGCCATATAAAAATCTGTTCCTGTCAAGCTCTTATTGCCAAAAAAACTTCCTAAATTTTCTGTACCAAAAGTAAGAAAAGCCAATCTTGCAGCCGCCCCAACTTGAAAGTGTTGCCAGTTATAAACAGAAACAGGCAAAAAAGCAGACACCCAGCGACTTTCGTATCTTGGTGTCAGGGCAAATAAATTTCCTCTTTCAACACTTATTTCTCCAATAGGTATTCGCTGCACTACCGTCGCATTGACGTAAATGTTTTCTCGAATTGCCAAATCTGCTTGTAAGCTAAAAGCACTCGGCAACCACATTTCATAAGTATCCCCTGTTAAAGAAACGCCCGTAGTACCGAATAACTCCTCATTCAATTGGTCTAATCCGTCTCTAAAATTAGTGACGTCTCTTAAATTTTTCGGGTCAAATGAGAAAGGATTACCAATATCAATTGTATGTGCTTCTGTATTTTTAGTAAATTTAATTTTGCCAATATCTAAAATAGATACCCCCAATTTAATACCTGCTCCATCTTGATAATCTAAAGCAGCAAAGGTCAATCCTATATCTAAACCGAATCCTGTTCCATTTTGCTGCAGATTAACTGCTTCTTCATCTATACTAGTCGCCGTAAACCCAACATTAATATTTGCGCCATTTTCAAAATTTAAGACATCTCTTTCTAGCTTAGTAATATTTAAATTGGTGTTATTTTTTACAAAGAAAGATTCAAAACCTTGTAGGTATTTTAGATTAAAACCAATACCAATTTGCCCATTATTCGCTTCTCCTTTGTACAAATAATTAATACCTATTTCCCCCCAAGCCATCCCTCCTACATTCGATGGAAAAACACTATAATTGTCCCCCGGTCGAATACTTTCATAATCATAATAACCTAAAACCGCAGGTATTTTATGCCCACTTACAACTGCTCTAAAATTAGTAAAAACGCCAAAACTATGCTTTTCAAAGTTTAACATTATCGCAGGGCCTGTCACTATCGTTACCGCCGAGGCAAATTTATCTTTACCAAGTGGTGCAAAATCAAAAACAGTAGCATCTGCTGGAAATTCTTGGTCACTAGGGAAATCGGTCGCTAAAAATAGTCTATCTACATTATTTAAAACATCCGACACGCTTGCATCTCTATAGCCACCAATAGTATTATCAACAAACCCTCCAACTGCTCCTAAATTCACATCCCATTGAAAAGGGGTCGTTAAATTATTGGCAGGATTAGCGAAGACGCTATTGATACCTGAATAATTTTCTGTCCGTAATCCTAATTGTTCCTGTGCAATGGATAGCAGAGAAAAGCTACAGAAAAGCAGTATTAAAAAATGGGCGTATTTCATTATTACGAATAATTGATTAATAGAACTTTGAGTCTTTGTATATAAAACAGCAATAGCTTTCCATTTGATGCCAAAATATATCGTCGAATTCATTCGCCGTTATAACAGCTATTAAAGACGATAAAAACCGCACTGAGATTGCTTGATTAACTGTAAATTGTAGCAACTAACTGTCTCTTCCCTCCATAGTTTCTAAATTCACATAAATAAATGCCTTGCCAGGTACCTAAATTAAGTCGATGATTGCTAATAGGAATAGAAATTGACGAACCAACCAAGGTAGATTTGATATGAGCAGGCATATCATCCGCACCTTCCAGCGTATGTGTCAAGTAAGGTTCATTTTCTGGCACTATTTTATTAAAGATACTTTCAAAGTCTACTCTTACAATAGTCCGTGCAATTTTTTAGGTAAAAAAACTTGACAAAAATAAAAAAAGCCGTGAGATTTAGTTTGCACACAAAAATCCACGACTTATGTTAAGCACCATTACAGTACTCGGACTAATTTTCGT
>Ga0208544_10000319_pt1 | contig 39653 bp, 45 predicted proteins | sample DEB08_DNA_9_FD_184526 | JGI IMG/M metagenome (GOLD analysis project Ga0208544, IMG submission 184526) | Aqueous microbial communities from the Delaware River and Bay under freshwater to marine salinity gradient to study organic matter... | ecosystem: Environmental > Aquatic > Marine > Coastal ... | reverse complement strand
CAATAATTCGACTAATAACGAAGTCTACAATTGATCCTGCTAGAAAGATAATCACAATACCAATAAGAGCTTGAATAATAATTTTTTTACCATTTGATACTTTATCATCTTCACCAGCTGCTGTAAGTATTTGAAAACCACCCCATAGAGCATATAAAACAGCAATAAGGTATAGGAAGTTTAATAATCTGGCAACATATACTTGAATAATTACATCTGCTGTACCAACTTCTCTAATATCACCAGATACATTGTTTGATCCTGGATTAATACCTGCGAGTACAGTTTGTACACCCATTGCTGCAGATGTCATTGCTATAATTACAGCATTTTTTGCTACGTTTTTCATCTCGAAAAAATTATTTATAAATTAAGATAAGTTTATTATAGACAAAAGGGCTGGAAAAGGCAAACTTTTTGTACTATTTTGTGATCTTTCTTAGTATTTGTATCAAACTATACTTCATTTTTTTGTTTACATATATGGTAGCTTGACTTACCTGTCTAATATCGGGAGTTAATTTTTTCTTAAAACTTGTCACTCCTGCCAGACTACTATTTGCTTCATCTGGACTGGCTACTCCTAGGAAATCATAGAGTTTTGATCAATATGACTTTGCTTTGGTGATAGCTTCCCACTGTAGTAGATATGGAGCCATAGAGTTTCTATACTGTGTATCTGAGGTCGATGCTCCATAATAATATATCGATACCTCTTTTTCAAAGATAAATATTCCTCCTGCTACAACTACTCCATCTATTTTTGCCAATAAAAGCTGTGATGTCTTATTTTCTAGTAAAAACTGCTCATAATATTTTTGCGTATTTCCTGAAAAACTATCTCTAGTAGTTGTTTGTTTCATAAGTTTATAAAAACTCTCTATCCCTGCATCATCATAACCATCGAGTCAGCTAATCTCAACTCACTTTTTTCGGGCCAATTTAATATTGTACCGTCCCTTTGGTTTCATAGCAGTTAATATTTCATCTTCTGATTTATTTAGATCTATAAGGGCTGTATATGGGGTAATAAATTTTTTGTAGTAGTTTTTAGACCAACCTCACCTCTGAATCTCCTCTCCCAGTGGGAGAGGAGGGACCAAATTGTAATCGAGAATTTCTACTTGAACAAATAAACAATTCTGTTGCTTGCATAACTGTTCTAGCTCCCCTTTAATAAAGGGGTTGGGGGAATCTTTTACTCCCAGGGCAAACAATCCATATTCTCACAAAGCGACTTTTCTCTTTTCTACCTGAATCCCAGACACATCAAAAATCTCTTCTGCTTGACCAGACGACACAAGAAATTTTCCCCAAGATTTTGATTGCCAAATAGACATGAATTAATTATATTTATGTAAATGTTGTACGGCAGATTCTGTGACTTTTCGTCCACGAGGCGTTCGTTCTATGAAACCTATCTGTAGAAGATATGGCTCCACGACATCCTCTAAAGTAGCTTCTTCTTCTCAGATAGCTGAAGCAAGAGTATTGAGTCCAACTGGACCTCATGCAAATTTAGTCTGAATCGTTTCGAGATATTTTCTATCGAGATAATCCAACCCAAGTGCATCGATTCAGATTTCTTTAAATATATTCTGAAGGACGACTTCATTTCATACATCTTCTCAGATAGTTTTGTAGTCTCGTACTATTTTAAGCAACCTGTTTGCGATGCGTGGGGTTCCTCGTGACTTTGATGCTACCACATGCAGTGTTCCATCTGGTATGTCTAATTCAAGGAGTTTACAGTTATTAAAGATTATTTTTTCAATATCACTGGGATCATAAAAATCTAGCTTAAGAACATTCCCAAACCTATCTCTCAGAGGTGAGCTAATACTTGAGAGTCTTGTAGTGGCTCCTATTAAACAAAAGGGTTTTAGGGCTAGCTTCACACTTTGTGCTCACGTACCACTTCATACCATTATATCTATCTCAAAATCCTCCATAGCTGTATAGAGGATCTCTTCTACTTGTGGCCTGAGTCTATGAATCTCATCAATAAACAACACATCTCCTTCTTCTAGGTTCGATAGTATTGAAACCAAATCAGCTTGTTTTTCAATAGCTGGACCAGAGGTAGATCTGAGTGTGCTCCCCAGCTCACTAGCAATAATATTTGAAAGGGTTGTTTTACCCAGTCCTGGAGGACCATACAGCAATACATGCTCAAGAGATTCTTCTCGTATTCTCGCTGAAGATATAGAAACCGAGAGGTGTTTTTTAATCAGTTTTTGCCCAATATAGTCCTCTAATTTCTTTGGACGCAAAATATTTCCACTCAGGGCTTGATCGAGTGTTTTTTCTTTGGGTGAAACCATTCTTGGTTCTTCTGTTTGACTAGATTCTATCATGCTTAGAAGTGTATGGTATTTTGAAAAAATGTAAATATTTTGTTATAAAATTATATCCAAAGTATATACGAAATATGTTAAATCTCACATAAATTTTTATTTCAAGTCAATATTTTTTGCGTATCTAAACTAGCACAAAACTATAAAATTCATATAATCGATTCATATTATTTTTCTAAAAATATACATGGAATTACAAAAACAAATAGAAGAGTTTGTTGTTTTGATAGAGCAAGTCCAGAGCGAACTTCATAAAAAAATTGTTGGGCAAGAGACTCTCATTAGAGATATTCTCATTGGTTTACTCTCTGGTGGACATGTACTGCTCGAGTGAGTGCCTGGTGTAGCAAAAACGCTTACTATCGATACTCTATCGCAAGCTCTAGACATAGATTTCAAACGGATTCAGTTTACTCCTGACCTGCTTCCAAGTGATCTCGTCGGAAGTGAAATATATAACATAAATTCAGGAGAATTTAGTACAAAAAAAGGACCTATTTTTACCAACCTGCTTCTCGCAGATGAGATCAATCGAGCCCCAAGTAAGGTACAATCAGCCCTACTAGAAGCGATGGCTGAAAAGCAAATCACTCTCTGAGACACCAGCTATATACTCGATGAACCTTTTATAGTTCTAGCAACTCAAAACCCTATTGAACAATCATGAACCTATCCTCTTCCAGAAGCAGAGCTCGATCGATTTATGCTTAAGAGCAAGGTCGACTACCCTACGAAAGCCCAAGAAGTAGAAATACTTACTCGACTGAGTGAAATAGAAAATGGAGCAACAAAAAAAATACTCTCAGCTACACAGCTCCTCAAAATTCGAAAAACCATAGATCAGATTACTGTATCACAAAATATTATTGCCTATATTAGCAACATTATAGATGCCAGCAGACAGCCAAACACTATGCTACGATACTGAGTGTCTCCTCGAGGATCAATATCGCTTCTCAAGGCTGCAAAAGTAGTTGCTTTTCTAGAAAAACGAGATTTTGTGATACCAGAAGATATCAAAGCCGTCGCTGTTTCAGTTATGGCTCATAGGTTAGTGTTGAGCTACGAAGCTATTGCCGAAGATATTTCAAATGAAGCTATTGCTGAAAAAATAATTGCTTCCGTAAAAATAAAATAACACCATGAGTAGCTATAAAGCACTTCAAATCAAACTCGCTAAAAAACTCTCAGGAGATTTTTTAGGAAGTTTCATGAGTGCTTTCAGGTGACAAGGGATGGAGTTTGAAAATCTACGCGAATACTTTCCTGGTGATAGTGTTCGAAAAATAGACTGGAAAACAACAGCCAAACAACACAAGGTTTTTATTAAAAATTTCAGGGAAGAGCGAGATGTAAATGCACTCTTTATATTTGATATTTCTGAGAGTTTTAGCTTTGGTTCACGTGAGAAAACAAAGCTCGATACCTGCAAAGAAGTATTTTACATGCTCGCGAGCGCAGCTAGTAGCAATGGTTTTAGAATCTGATCGCAACTCCCAGATACCTATTATGATTTTTCTAGCTGAAACAAAAATATCATAAAAACACTTACTTACTTAGATGACGTCTTCCCTTCAAGTGAAGGGAAGTACCCGCAGAGGGATGGGATGAGATATAAAAATATAAAAAATAGCCTTATTTTTATATTTTCAGATACACTCGAACACAAGAACCTTTCTCTGCTGGCTCGGTATAATGATGTGGTATATATAAATATCTTTGATACCCTGGAAACTTCTGGGAGTGAGTCTCGTTTTATGCTCCCTATAGCGGGTATGATGAGTCTGTTTTGAAAAATAAAGCAAAGCCAATACCAACAAAGTCAGCAAAAACTATTATCAGGCTTTAAAAAAATACTCAGACAAAAACATATTCGTTATCTCGCTCTCGATGATCAAGATAACTTGGTGCTGAGTTTTTATAAATTTTTCGCAAAAATCATATAATGAAATATATCCTTTCTACATTAGTCCTTCTATGTATACCAATCTCTGCCCTGGCTTGAGCGGTGAGTATATCTACGGATAACACTCAATATAATATCGATGATACTATCTCTTTGAGTATAGAAATAGAATCCGATAATTCTGGAAATGCTCAGGTAGTCGTATGAAACTTAGAGCAAAATTTTACCATAGTGGGACAATCTCAGTCCAATCAAACGCAGATACTCAATGGAGAAGCACAATCAAAAATATTTATTACTCTCAATCTACTCGCTCACACAGCTGGCTCGTATACACTCTGACCTATCAGTATAGTGTTTGGCGATGGAGAGAGTATCTTCTCAGAAGCTATAGATATTAAAATTAGCGGAGAACGTATATTGATAAATCCAAATATTAAAACCTCTACTCAAAGTTCGGGTAGCACAGTAGTTCCTCAAGATCTCTCAAAAATAGAACTGTGAAATACAACTGATAGCTCTCCAAAAGACATACTCTGAGTAGATGGAGAGGTGATGGATGACATCTATGATATAAAACAAAACCTACTTCCCCGTTTCTATACGTTTTGGAGTATATTGATAGCGTTTATTGGAACTCTAGCAATATATACCCTCATACAATTTTCTCCCTCGGGGGAGAAATGAGGACCAAAAAAGAAAAATATAAAACAAAAGAAAATACACTACTGAAAAGAAATACAAAAAATCCGTAGTAATGATATAGAAAAGAGCAAAGATATATTTTATGGAAAACTCGGGAACTTGTTTCGAGAATATCTCGATGCAGAAGTACAATATGGACTCTCTGGGAAGTCGCTGAGTGAAGTTCAAGCTATACTTCCAAAAAAACTCTTGGGGGTATACACACAGCTCTACTACCCTGCCTATGACAATAGAGTAGACGAACAAAAAAGTAGAACCCAGATACTCAACACACTCGAGCAAATAATGATAAAAAAATAAATGAAGCTAACAGATATACATCTCACTCAACCCAGTCTCGCTCTAGTAGCTCTACTGCTCATTTTTATAGCGGTATATTTATTTGTTCGAGCCGAGAAAGCATCTACCATAGTCACCAACCAAAGTCCACAGCTGAGATCAAGCTTTGGTATATGAAACATCGCGAGTTATCTACGGCTCGCCTTAATACTTAGTATTGGTATTGTCTTGAGTATTATACTAGCCGGACCATATATACTCGGAAGCGATATTGAAGTAAAAAAAGATGGGATCGATGTAGTGGTCGTGATGGATGTGTCATGAAGTATGGATTTTCAAGATTTTAAACCCAGTCGACTTGAACTTGCCAAATCTACTCTACAAGATTTTATATCTGAGATACGTTCCGATAGAGTAGGATTGATCGTCTTTGCAGGAAAACCAATATCGAGCCAACCACTTACATTTGATTATGCGATTATTAATGAAACACTACAGTCTCTTTCAACTAACATAATTAATCAAAATGTTCCCGGTCTCTCAGGAACCAATATTGGGGATGCTCTGCTACTTGCAAAAGGTCTCTTTGACACCCCAGATCGAGAAAAAATAATACTACTGCTCACTGATTGAGATGCTAATAGCGGAGCTGATCCTCAACTTACAGCAGCTGTGCTTGCAGAAGAAAATATCACTATCTACTCTATCGGGATCTGAAAAGATAGTCCGAGTGAAATGCTACTCAACAATGGTTTTTTTAACCAAAAACAGACGATTCCTCCACTCAATAGCGCTATTCTAGAGTCTATAGCTGATACCACATGAGGTGTGTTTTTTAGAGCCTGAGACAACGATACCCTTCGAGCTATCTTTGAAAAACTCAAGCAACTCCAGACCAGTGAAATAACGACACAAGTGAAGCAATATAGAAGCGATCACTCGACTGTGTTTATATATATAGCCATAATCTTGTTAGCTCTGCTGAATTTTATAGAATTGATCTACCCAAAATGCAAATAGATATTAATACATCCACTCTCGCTATATTTCTGATCATACTGGTATGATCGGTTGTATTACTCTGGCAAAACTATATCAGACGTGAGCAAATAAAAAGCAGCTATAGGCTTTTGTTTACACAAGCCAAAATATTTTACTTGCGATACATATTTTTAAGTCTCACACTCGTTTTGATGAGTCTTGGAATATTTCAGATAAGCTATTTCTGAGAAAATACCAATGCTGGAGAAAGTCTCGACATAGTATTTGTGCTCGATGTTAGTAAGTCGATGAATACTATTGATATAGAAAATGGATCATATTCTCGACTCAATTACTCAAAAATAAAAATAAGTGACTACATGGTGCAACAGCCACAAAATAGATATGGTCTGGTTATATTTGCTGGAGATGCACTGTCACTCTCTCCTCTCAGTCACAACATTGATCATCTCCTAAGCAATCTCTCTCGCGTAAACTACACCAACATCGCAAAACAATGAAGCTATCTCGCCCAGGCACTCGAGCTTGGTTACGCTCGTTTTTGAATTTCGCCCTCTGCTACTGGAAAGGCACTTATACTTATCTCGGACGGTTGAGATAGTGACGACACTCTTGATATAAAACGACTCCCAGAACTCAACACAAACAACATAGCCAGCTTTATATTTTGAGTCTGAAGTAAACAGGGTTGACCCATACCTATATGAAAAGATCCCTTTTGAAAAACGGTGTTTCAGACTTACCAATGACAGCAGGTAAATACTCGACTCAACAGTACAACACTCAAAACTCTTGCAGAGAGTATAGATGCTGATTATAATTCCCTAGAAAACTTCGCCAATCAGCTCGATACTATCCAAACCAAGGCAGGCCAATATAGTCCACCCCGCTACAAAAAATCCATAGCTCCTGTTCTAGCGACTCTTGGATTGATACTCTTTATACTCTATCTTCTCTTCCCCTATATATGGAAAACAAAAAAATAATATCTACATTTTTTATTCTCCTGCTGCTATCAAATATAATTTTTATAGCAAATTTTTTCTGGAGTTTGATGTCATGAGTATGATTCTTAGATAATTCCCAGAGCAGATATAACCAGTGAAATCTGGAATATATATGAGAAGAATATGAAACAGCCTTAGAAAAATATAATAGTGCTCTTGCTAAAGATCCGGGCTTTTTCCAGTGATATCATAACCTCGGGAATAGTTACTACCGGCTCTGAGATCTAGAAAAATCAATAGAATCATATCAATCAGCTCTGTCTATACAAAGCGATGCGCAGACCCAGAAAAATATTGAATTTGTTCAATCAAAACTACGTAAGCAAGAGCAATCCGCTACAGAACAACAAGAATCTTGAGAGTCAGGGCAGAACGAACAAACTCAAGAGTCAGGACAATGATCTCAACAACAAGAGTGAGAGTCAGAACAGTCAGCCTGAGATCAAAACTGAGAATCAGAACTCAGTGAACAAACCAAGCAGATACTTGAGCAACGAGCGCGACAATTAGAACAAGCTCAAGATGAACTCAAGCAATACTATAATAAGAACTACCAACAGAGTAATTCTCAAAGCCTCTTCGATAAGATATTCAACAATGCCCTCCTCAATAATGAATGAGAAAAAGACTGGTAAAAAATTTGTAAAAAACTAGAAATAGGGTAAAATATAATGAGAATAGTTCTCATATTAAAATAATAAAAAAATGTTAACAATAGAAACAGGGTTCACCAATGAAATTCTCCGAGCAGTCTCAAAAAAAGTGACAAAAAACGACATGCCTGCCATAGTAAAGTTGGGGAAAGAAATGATAAAATACGTGAAAAACCCAAAGACTAAATCGGTATGAGTTGCAGCCCCTCAGGTTGGTACCAATAAGCGCCTTATTGCCGTAAGTCTTCTCAAAGACTGGGACGATGAAGCCTTCAAGACGATCATGATGATCAATCCAGAAATACTTGAACACTCAGAAGAAAAAAATATTGACGTAGAGGGTTGTTTATCTGTTCCAGGTGAACAAGGTAAAGTGGCTCGGTGGAACATGATTAAACTACGATATACTGATGAGAAAGCAAAGACCCAAACAATAATCTATGATGATCTACGATCACGAGTCGTACAACACGAGATAGATCACCTCGATGGTATTTTATATACTGATAAACTCGAAAATGAGCAAACTGAAACAAATGCTCCCTACCAGTCACGAGATTAAGAGCAAACTCAAAGCCCTCCCAAAATGGTGATGGGGTATTATTTTCATATTCTATATCATTGGTCTCATTCTCGCATTCACCGTTCTTATATGGCTCCCAGGTAGTACAGCTATGGTTGTATTAATCTGAATAGCACTCGTAGAATGGATACAAAAAAAGCTCTCGAAATAATCGAGAGCTTTTTTTAAATGTAAATATGTATTAAATTTCACCTGAATCAGATGTACTTATATCTTTTTTTAACAAAGATTCAGTATTTCTTGCTGCTTGAACTTGATGAAATATCCTCACCTGTTTATTTAACTCTAAAGCCAAGCGAGGAAGCCAAATATTAGGATCTTGCAGGTCTTTCATCCTTTTAAGATCATTGGCTAAAGCATCCTTAAGACTTTCTTCTTCAGGACTTTTACTATTATCAGATTGATCACTCTGTTCTAATTGAGATTGATCTCTTTGATCCTCTATTTGGTTTAGAAATGCCATCATCTGACCTATCTCAACAATTTCAGGTAAAGGATTGAGAGCATCCATGGATCTTTTAAGATTGTCAATTACTTGTCCCATGAGTTGATCTAATTCAGGCTTCTCGTAGCTATCATTAATTGGAGTATTCATTTCTGAATCATTTTTCATACTATTAGCTCAGTTTTGAGTATCTATACTTTGTTCTGATACGCCTGATAGCACATTTGGATTAGACATGTTATATATGTTATATTATAAAAGCCAATTTATCGATCACTTTACAAGTATATCATATTATAAACATGTTTGTCAAAAAAAATATTGACGTAGAGGGTTGTTTATCTGTTCCAGGTGAACAAGGTAAAGTGGCTCGGTGGAACATGATTAAACTACGATATACTGATGAGAAAGCAAAGACCCAAACAATAATCTATGATGATCTACGATCACGAGTCGTACAACACGAGATAGATCACCTCGATGGTATTTTATATACTGATAAACTCGAAAATGAGCAAACTGAAACAAATGCTCCCTACCAGTCACGAGATTAAGAGCAAACTCAAAGCCCTCCCAAAATGGTGATGGGGTATTATTTTCATATTCTATATCATTGGTCTCATTCTCGCATTCACCGTTCTTATATGGCTCCCAGGTAGTACAGCTATGGTTGTATTAATCTGAATAGCACTCGTAGAATGGATACAAAAAAAGCTCTCGAAATAATCGAGAGCTTTTTTTAAATGTAAATATGTATTAAATTTCACCTGAATCAGATGTACTTATATCTTTTTTTAACAAAGATTCAGTATTTCTTGCTGCTTGAACTTGATGAAATATCCTCACCTGTTTATTTAACTCTAAAGCCAAGCGAGGAAGCCAAATATTAGGATCTTGCAGGTCTTTCATCCTTTTAAGATCATTGGCTAAAGCATCCTTAAGACTTTCTTCTTCAGGACTTTTACTATTATCAGATTGATCACTCTGTTCTAATTGAGATTGATCTCTTTGCCCTTCTATTTGGTTTAGAAATGCCATCATCTGACCTATCTCAACAATTTCAGGTAAAGGATTGAGAGCATCCATAGATCTTTTAAGATTGTCAATCACTTGTCCCATGAGTTGATCTAATTCAGGCTTCTCGTAGCTATCATTAATTGGAGTATTCATTTCTGAATCATTTTTCATACTATTATCAATAGTACCATCATTCTCGTGATGGTCTATATTTTCTGTAAGTGCCATAATGTTATAATTATTAAAATAAATTTATAGATTACTTTACTAGTATATCATATATAAAATGGTCTTGTCAAAAAAAGATGCCCTTGTACATAAAGCTATTGTATGATATTGTGTAGCAAGTATTATTAAACAGAAAAGTTATGGAAGAATATTTATGAGATCGTATGATCAACACCCTAGAGCAAATGCAGCAATACATATGGCCCTTGGTCATGATTATTGTGTGATACTTAGCTTTTGCTGGTATTAAAAAATTCTTTAGGTGGGACATACTAGAGCACGAAGTATGAGATGATCGCTCTGAAATATATTATCTCCCGGGTATACTCCATGTTTCCATTGGGCTCATTTCAAGTGTGGTTTGTACTGTTATTTGTTTTCTGATATGATATATAGTCATATCAAATGGAGATTATAGTATGGCAGTTATTGTGCCAGTTCTGGCTCTCGTAACGGTTATGTGAATCTGTGTATATCTGCTAGAAAACAAGAGCACACAACTCATTGCTCTATCGAAGAGAAACAGACAATCTAAGATAACTTTTTATAAAGACGCCATAGTATACCTAGATTATTGATATCAGGTACAATATATGATTCCCTATCGAAGTATTGAGAAAATTAATTTTATTGAAAAATATAGCTACGGTACAGGAAAAAGCAAAGGCGTTCATAAACATGCTACTAAAATATATTTTGATAAACAAAATATTGAAATAGAAAAACTCTCCAGTATTACTCTCGGTATAGAAGATAACTGTATTACTCTTTTTGGAACAAAAAACCTCCAAGACTATATTATGTCTACTGTGCCAAATAGCTCACTTATATATGAAATTGAGTATGAAAGAGAGAAAAATATGATAGTAGAATATATTAAGAATAGGTAAATCTCATTGAATACAAAAAGCTTTCGGAATAATTCCCGAAAGCTTCTCTGTTTGGCTGAACGTAGCATTAGACCTCTATTAAGCTGCGTTTACGTTCTTACCTTGGTGTTGTATTAAGTAGCCTTTTGGAAAAGAAATACTCGGTACATGCTTCTCTTCTAGATCATCATCAAGCCACAGTAACCAACCACTTATCTTGGGGATAAACTGATCTGTGACAAATGTAATCTGTGCTGGGCTGTCAGTTTCATTATAAGGAATACCTGTTTCTCCATCTACGCGAATTTTTTTTACTTGGAGTGAATTTCCAACAAAGTAAGTTACTACAAGTAGAACTTTATTTGTTGTAGTCACGTAACCGGCTCCACTCACACTTCCAACAACAGTCATCCATGCTTGCTCAATAGGAATTTGTTTCCTAGTGGCTGTCTTGTAATAAAGCCATTTACGACCAATTAGGTTCGGCAAGCATGCAATTACAAGTGAAAGAACAATCGTAATTACATGAGAAACCCAGTCGCTCATGTATCCCGTTGTATAGATAAAAAAGTATTCCAAAATTCCTAAAATAAAAAGGAAAAAAATCATATTATGCTCCTGTATTTGTGCAGTTAATTAGTTATAAGATTAGTCTAGCTTCATTATAATAATATATTAATTAAGTAAGTCAAGTATATTAATCAATAAACCCCTTCACCTGCGACTCTACTAACTGAGCAAATGCTCATTTTTTCGCTACTAGATCTTTATAGCTTCATTGTTCTATGATGCGACCTTGGTCAAATACAAAGATAATGTCAGCCTTACGTATGGTTGAGAGTCTGTGGGCTATGATAAAGGTCGTTCGGTCTTTCATGAGTTCATCAAACGAGTCTTGGAGATACTTTTCTGTTTGTGCATCCAGCGCTGAAGTAGCTTCGTCGAGAATGAGTATTGGAGCATCTTTGAGAAAGGCTCGCGCTATGGCAAGACGTTGTTTTTCTCCACCAGAGAGTTTTACTCCTCGTTCTCATACCACTGTATCGAGTCCATCAGAGAGCATATTAATAAAATCTATAGAATGAGATTTTTTCGCGACTCGCTGAATATCTTTTCGAGTGGCTTTTTTGGTTCCAAGCTTAATGTTGTTGAGGATAGTGGTGTTAAACAAAGAATTATCTTGAAATACCACTCAAATATTTTCCCGAAGAGATTTTTGTGAGATACTGGCAATATCTTGATCATCTATCAATACCGAACCACTTTGTGGTTCAAAGAACCTGAGGATCATGTTAGTCATAGTCGTTTTACCAGATCCTGTATGTCCGACAAAGGCTACCTTTTGTCCGGGTTCTACCAGTAGGTTAATATCTTTGAGTACTTCCCTCTTTCCGTCATATGAAAAGTTGAGATTTTTAAATTCTATCTTTCATTGTACTTGAGAGAGTTTTTTAGCTCGAGAGACGTCGGTAACCTCTATTGGGGTATCAATAATCTTAAAGTAGTCTTTGATCCCTGCTAGCCTCCAAAACATAGTCTCTAGGGTCCAAGTAAGATCTTGGATAGCCATAAGAAATAGGTTCGCAAAACTCAGAAACATAACAATATCTCAAATCGTTACTTCACCCTGTACAAATAAGTAACTCCCAAACGAGATAACCCCAATAGAAACGATGATACTGGTAATTTTTGAGAAACTAATAATAAGCCCCCACCAGTTCAGGATAGGATATTGAACCTTGAGTCGTTTATTTGAAAGTCGAGCCAACTCACTTTGTTTGAGTTTATCCAGCGCAAAGCTCTTTACTATAGGGATATTAGAAAAAGTATCCCCATAGAGTCCTGATAAACCACTATATACATGCTCGACTCACATTTGTGAGGCAAATGTTTTATTGGCGAGAGCAAAAGTAATTATCGCTGATATGATTCAAATAATAACAACAAAAAGGCCGAGTTTTAGATTAAAATATAATACCAGTGGTATGAGTATAACTATAGTAAATGCACTCGGAAGAACTCTTCTAAAAAAAGTAACTTGTACGTCAAATATACCATCCACTCATTTAGTAATTTTTTTCACTAACTGCCCTGAGTTTGAGTTGAGATGAAAGCGCATAGAGAGATCGAGTACTTTTTGAAAAAATACTGATACATAGTTATTAAACTCATCATGCGCCATTCTATCTGAAACGATAGATACAAATAGCCGTATGATTATAGTAAATACTGCAATAATGGCCCAAAACATCAGTATCTCAGCAATAGGTTGAAACTGCATCTGCTGTGTACCACTAAACTCTATGAGTATATCTATAATGGCTTTAAAAAATATAGGTTCCACTAAAACAAGTCCCGCAAAAACAAAGTTTGCTAGAGTCAGTCACCAAATGGTATTTTTTCTATTTTTGAGCAGAGCTATAACCCTGCATATAACTTGGAACATGATTTTAATTTTTTAATAATAGTATTATGCTATTTCCTCAAAAAAAGAAAAAAGCAGGTTTTCTAAAATAGAAAACCTGCTTTTAAAAAATACTTGTTTTAAAAGATTTTCTATTTAAATTTTGAATAATCAAACATTTTCATTTCTGAGTCTACTCTTCGAATAACATCGAGGATAACTGAAACGATAATGATAAGACCTGCACCAGAGATAATAAAGTCTGTTGTTTGTCCAAGTCCTTTCCCAATAATATAAGGAAGTACAGCAATAAATGCTAGAAATGACCCTCCAAACAGATTGAGATGAGAAGATACTTTAGAAAGATACTCTGCTGTATCTGCACCTGGTCGAATACCTGGAATATAACCACCTCTTTTTTGAATATTTTCAGCTACGTTTTCAGTATTGAAAGTAATTGAGATATAGAAAAATGAGAATGCGAGTACAAGTAAGAAGTAGATGATAATAAAATACCAGCTTGGGTTCGCTAGATCAAAGTTAGTTACGAGCCAAGTACCAATTTGACCAGCCGTACCAGAAGCATTGATAGAAAGAATTTGCCCAAGAATAGATGGAAATGTTACCAATGATACTGCAAAGATAATAGGTATCATACCTGCTTGATTAATCTTGATTGGGAAATATGATTTCTCTTCTCTTCCTGTTCTAGTATAGATCAGAGGAATTCGTCTATTTCATTCTGTAAATTTAATAATTACGTAGATGATAGCCAGTGTAGCTAAAAGCAGTCCTGCAAATAGTTCGTAACTTCCGGCTGAAAGATGCCCGATAACAACACCAGGAACCGCAGCAAGTACACCAGCTGTAATGATGATAGAAATACCGTTCCCGATACCATATTCTGTCATTATTTCACCCAACCACATAAGAAACATAGTACCAGCAGTGATAATAAGCATAGCCATAAGCACAAGTCATTTATCACCAGCGTCTATAATATTTCCTCCTGCCAAGTTATTCATCAGTAAAATCATACCGTATGATTGAACAAATGCGAGTGGAAGTGTGAGCCATCGTGTCATTTTTGTCATCTTTTTTTGACCTTGCTCTCCTTGTTTTTGAAGATCTCATAGTCTTGGTACAATAACACCAAGTAGTTGCAAGATAATCATTGCATTAATATATGGAGAAAGACCCATTAGGATAATAGAGAAGTTAGAAAGTCCTCCACCCATCAAAGCTGAGAAGAAAGAAAGTCCTTTTTGTGTCTCGAGTATAGCTGAAAGACCGTCTGTGTTTACACCAGGAACTGGTATAACTGAGAGGAGCTTATATACTAGTACCATAGCTAGTGTAGCAATGATTTTTGTTCGTAAGCTTTTTACAGCAAATACTGATTTGATACTATTTATCATATTGTATTTTTAGGATTAAATTTAGGTATATTATACACATAAAATAAAAACATCCAAACTTTTAAGAGCTTGGATGAAGCATTGAAATTATGCTAATTTTAGTGTACCTCCAGCGCTTTCAACAGCTGCCTTTGCAGACTCAGATGCTGTATCAAGTGTAATGGTAAGTTTTGATTTTAACTCACCTCTTCCAAGAAGTTTTATTGGAAGGGTTTTCTTTCTGATAATTCTATTTTCTAAAAGCACTGCTTTATCGATAGTAGTAATTTTTTTATCAGCGAGACCTTGAAGGTCATCAAGATTTACAACATTAAACTTTTTTTGAAATTTAGCATTAGAAAATCCTTTTAGTTTAGGAAGTCTTCTAAAGAGAGGTGTTTGTCCTCCTTCAAACCAATCTGGTACTCCACCACCTGAACGACAGTTTTGACCATTCATTCCTCGTCCTGAGAAAGTTCCTTTACCAGAACCATTTCCTCGACCTACTCGCGTAGATGCTCTTCGTGAACCAGAATTTGGTTTAATTGTATTTAAAGATGTCATAGTTTTATAATTATATTATTATTTTCTCTAGATGCCGATTTACTTGAATGAAGTAAGTGCTTTAATAGTTGCTTTTGCATTGTTGATAAGATTTGAAGAACCATATCGTTTTGCAAGAATATCACTATAACCAGCTACCATAAGTACTTTTCGAGCAGCACCACCAGCGATGATACCTGTACCCTTAGAAGCAGGATGAACCATAATTTTTGCTGCTTTATATTTTGCTTCTACATTATATGGAACCGTACCGTCTTTGATAGTAACGGTTGTCATGTTCTTCTTAGCATCTGCTACTGCTTTTGCAATCGCGTCAACTACTTCCCAAGACTTACCAGTACCCAATGAAACTCGTCCTTTTCCATCTCATAGAACCATAACAGCTCTAAATCGAAGTTGTCTACCACCAGCAGTAACTCGAGTTACTCGATCGATAGCAAGAAGCTCTTCTTTGAATTCTTTTTTTGGTTTTTGGAATTTTCCACCACCTCTTTTATCCCCTCTAGGATTTGCCATAATTTCTTATTAGTTAATTAAAATTTTAATCCACCTTTTCTTGCAGCATCTGCTAAGGCTTTCACTCGTCCGTGATATAGGAATCCTCCTCTATCAAAAACAACGTCTTTGATTTTCAATTCTTTAGCTTTTGTTGCTATTTCTGTACCAACTGCGATAGCTTGTTCAGATTTAGTGCCTTTTGCTATTTTCATACTTGATGTTCCTACCAGTGTTGTACCTGTAGTGTCATCGATAAGTTGAGCGTAGATAGAAGTGTTACTTCTAAAAACTGCGAGTCGAGGTCGTTTAGCACTACCAGATATGGTAGATCTAATTCTCGCTTTGATTCGTAGTCTATTTAATGTCTTTTTTAACATAGTATTATAATTAAGATTATCTAGTTTTTATTATTTTGCACCAGTTTTACCAGCTTTTCTGATAATATGTTCTCCAACATATTTAATACCCTTTCCTTTATATGGTTCAGGTTTTTTCTTAGATCGTACTTTTGCAGCAAATTCACCAACCAGTTGTTTATCAATTCCTGTAAAGTGAACGACGTTTTTAAGTTTTTCATCAGGTGTAGCTTTTACTCAAGCTGGAAGTGCCATTTCTACTTTATGAGAGAAACCAATCGAAAGAACAAGTTTTTGACCTTGTACTTCAATTTTGTACCCTACCCCATTAATCTCAAGAGACTTTTTAAACTCTACGTTTACACCATCAACCATGTTAGCAATAACTGATCGAGTAGTACCCCACATAGCTTTAAAATCTGGCTTAAGTGGTGTAACCACTATAGTGTTTTCTACTTGTTCAACTTTTACTTGATCAGCTCGGTAATCAAAATTGAGTTCTCCGAGTGGACCTTTTACTGTAATAGTTGAAGCAGTAATAGTTGCTTGAGTTTTTTCATTCAGCTCAACTGGAGCTTTCCCTATTCTAGACATTTTTTCTTAAATTAAATTATATATAAAGCTGGATTATTATATTTCTATAATTCTCATTTATATTATTAGTATACCTCACATATAAGCTCTCCACCTACATTCAGGCTTCGTGCTTCATATCCTGTAACCAGTCCCTTTGGAGTGGATACGATATAAATACCTTCACCATTTCGAGATTTCTTAATATCTGCAGCTCCAAGATAGATTCTTTGACCTGGTTTAGAAATTCGTGTAAATGTTGGGATATATTTTGTAACTCGTACATTATTAAGCGATACTGAAAGTGATTTTTTATTATCTTCTCCTTCAAGTACTTCGAAATCTACAATATATTTATTTTTTTTCAAGATTCGTAGAATATCTGCTTTAATATTTGAAAAAGGAAGTTGAAGTTCACTTTTTCTAGCAAGATATGCATTTCTGATTCTTGTTAATAAATCTCCGATTGGATCTATTATCATAACTCTATTAATTATAAAACTAAATTTTTTAAAAAGGTTTGTTGTTTACCAACTTGATTTTCTTACACCTGGAAGTTCTCCAGCATTTGCTCTTTCTCTGAAACAAATTCTACAAATTCCAAATTTACCTAGGAACCCTCTGGTTCTTCCACATGCACCACAACAGTTAAATACTTTTGTTGCTTCGTGTGGTTTTCTTCCATCAGCGATTGCTTGGAGGAATTTCTTTTTTAGCCTATTTGATTTAGCTATCTTTGCTTTTCTAGCCATCTATTCTAAATTTAAGTTGTAAATATTATTTTGCGAAAGGGAAACCCATTTGAGTAAGTAACTCTACTCCTGCTTGCTTAGTTTTCGCAGTTGTTTTCACTGTAATTTGTATTCCATGATTCTTTATAACATCATCTTGTGGAACTTCCAAAAATATAGAATGTTCTTTTACACCAAAGTTATAATTTCCTTCTTTATCAAAACTTTTTTTTGATATACCTCGGAAATCTCGTACTCGAGGAAGAACAACATGAACGAGTTTCTCTAGGAATTCGTACATTTTGTCAGCTCGAAGAGTGACAGTGAGACCTACTGGCATACCAGCTCTAAGTTTAAAGTTAGAAATAGATTTCTTTGCGTGTACTACAACTGGAGCTTGTCCTGCAATAAGTGCGAGGTGCTCTTGTAGTGTAGAGAAGTCTTTATTTCCGTTTCTAATATAGGTACCTATACCCATATTGAGAACAACTTTCTCTATTTTTGGAATCTCCATAACATTGTCGATTTTTAGAACTTCTTTCAAAGCGACTGTTATTTCTTTATTATATTTTTCCTTAAGCATTGCCTTAATATTTAAGTGTTATTTAATTATATATTTCGTAGCTTCACCACCGTTTTCTTTCACTGCCTTTTTAGAGAATCGGAATTTTTTAGTTTTTCCTTTTTCTTCTATATTTACATATCCAATTCGAGTTGGTTTATCTGTAAATGGACATACAAGCATAACTGATGATGATGCAATTGGTTTTTCAAATTTTACAATTTGACCTGGGTTTCCACCCATTTTCTTAATGTGTCGAGTTACAATATTAACTCCTTTAACGAGAACCTTATCCTTGTCGTTGAGAACTTTTTCAACTTCAGCTCTTACGCCTCGGTCTTTTGCTTTCCCTGACATAACCTGAACGGTATCTCCTGCTCTAATTTTCATATGTACTTGGTAAGTAATTAACTATAAAACTTCTGGAGCCAGACTCACGATTTTCCCGAATCCTTTGGCTTTTAATTCTCTAGCAACTGGTCCGAAGATTCGAGTTGCTTTTGGCATCATATCATCACCAACAATAACACATGCGTTATCATCGAATCGAATATATGAACCATCTTTTCGTGCGAGCTCTTTTGTAGTTCGTACTACTACGGCTTTCACAACTTTTTTCTTTCCGATTTGACCATCTGGAAGTGCTTTTTTTACCGTTACTACGATAACATCACCTACAGAAGCATATCTTCTATGTGATCCTCCGAGTACCTTAATACACAAAACTTCTTTTGCTCCAGAGTTATCAGTAACAAAGAGTCTTGATTCTGTTTGTATCATTGCTAAGACAGATTAAATTTCTAAATTATTTTTCGTTTTTTTCAACAATCCATCTTTTCAGTTTAGAAAGTGGTTTTGTTTCACTTATAGTTATTATATCTCCTAGAACACAAGAATTATCTTCATCGTGTGCGTAGAATTTTTTAGTAACTCTAAATTGTTTTTTATATTTTGGATGTATTTTGTATGTGTGTACAGATATGACAGCTGTCTTATCCATTGCTACACTAGTTACAATACCTTTTTTAGTTCTCATCTTTGATTATTTAGGGCTAAATATTAAAACCTTTTGCTTTCGCTACTGTTTTGAGCTGAGCAATATATCTTCTCATGAATTTCATTAGGTGAGTTTGTTTCATTTCACCAAGTGATTTCTTCATTTGTAGAGTAAAGTATGATTTTTGAGCTGTTACAGTTTCTTTCTTTAATGCTGCCTCAGTCATTTCACTTACTTTTGCAAGATCTTTGATCTTTAAGTCTTTTAGTTCTTTCATAGTTATTTTTGTAATTATAATACTATTTTAGTCTTTACTGGGAGCTTGTAAGAGGCAAGCCGAAAAGCTTCCTTTGCAACTTCTGGTTCTACTCATGTCATTTCAAATAACACTCGTCCAGGTTTTACAGGAGCTCTGTACATTTCTACAGATCATTTACCTCAACCCATCGGTACTTCGAGAGGTTTTGATGTATATGGTTTGTTTGGGAAAATTCTAATCCAGATCTTTCCTCATCTTTTTACAAATCGAACCATAGCTCGTCGAGCTGACTCTATTTGTCGAGAAGTAATGTAACCTCTCGTTGTAGCTTTTAGACCGTAATCTCAGAATGAGATATCAGAACCCTTGATGGCTTTACCCTTCAGTCGTCCTCTAAACTCTTTTCTGTACTTTGTCTTTTTAGGCTGTAACATTTTTAAGTGTAGTTAGTATATAAGTTTTCAATTATAGTCAAGTTTATTTTTTATAAACATCACCTTTGTAGATCCAAACCTTCAGACCGATAGTCCCATAGATAGTTTCTGCTCTAACTGAAGCGTAATCAATATCAGATCGAATAGTTTGTGTTGGGATATTTCCATCTTTGAAAGTTTCTTTTCGAGCGATTTCAGCACCGTTCAATCTTCCACCTACCTTGATTTTGATTCCTTTTGCACCTTTTTCCATAGCTGTTTTGATAGCTGTTTTGATAGCTCTCTTGTATGGCATTCGTTTTTCTATTTGATTCCCTACCATGAATCCAACAATATTAGCATTGAGGTCTGGTTTTTTTACTTCTCTTATTTCAAGAGTAGTTTTCATACCAAGCTTGTTAGTAAGAACTCTTTCAATAGCTTCACTATTTTCACCAGTTTTACCAGTAATAAGAGCTGCCTTAGCAGTAAATACCACTACTTTAAGAGTATTTTCTTCTCGAGAAACTAAAACGTCTCCGACAGGAATACCTGAAAGTTGTTTTTTCATGATTTCTCGAGCTTTGATATCTATACTCAAATAATCTGCATAAGAATCTTTTCATGCGAACCAAACTGATTTCCAAGTTTTAATATAAGGAATTCGAAATGATATTGGATGTACTTTATGTCCCATAGTGTGTTTGTTAATTATTAATACGATGTATGCTATCTAGAATTTCTTCTGGCATAATACACTCTCAAATATTGTTCTTTTCAAGTTAACTACTTAACTTGAAGTTCTAAATTAATATTAGAAGTTCTTTTTAGAATGGCATGCATTCGACCTCGTGAAACCGGATTTCCTCTTTTATATACAATTCCTTTATTTATAATAAGAGAAGAGATGAAAAGATTATCTGATTTTTGTCCATCGTTGTTTGTAGCATTTGCTACAGCAGCATGAAGGATTTTATAGAGAAGACCTGCACCTTTTTTAGGAGCAAACTTTAAAAATTTTAAAGCCTCGTCTGTACCCATTCCTCTTATAACTTCACCAACTACTCTGAGTTTTTTTGGAGAAATTCTAATGTTTTTAGCATTTGCTTTCATAGCTATATTAGTTGTTTATTAAATTACTACTTGTTCCCTGAGTGACCTCTAAATGTTCTTGTTAGAGCGAATTCTCCGAGTTTGTGTCCAACCATATCCTCAGTAACAAATACTGGGAAGTGAGATCTACCGTTGTGTACTCCAAATGTATGTCATACAAATTCTGGAATTACTGTACAGGTTCGTGCCCATGTTTTGATCACTGTTTTTTTACCAGATGCTGCCATTGCAACTACCTTTTTAAGGAGTCTTTCGTCAATATATGGTCATTTTTTTAAACTTCTTGTCATAGTTTATATTATTTATAAGTATTGTGTGATGTGATTACATCATTAATTTACCTTTTCTTGTTTTTAAGATCCATCGGTTGGTTGTTTTCTTTCGACTTCTCGTTTTCTTACCAAGAGCAACTTTACCTTGTGGAGTTTTTGGAGCTTTCATACCGATTGGAGATCTACCTTCTCAACCACCATGTGGATGATCAACTGGATTCATCGCTTTACCTCGAACCGTAGGTCGTTTACCCATCCATCTTGATCGACCAGCTTTACCGATAACCACTTGATTATGATCTGGATTTGAAACTTGTCCTAGTGTTGCGAAACATTTTTTATGAACGAGTCTAATTTCTCCTGATGGCATTTTTACTTGCGTGTACTCACCTTCTTGAGAGAAAACTGTTCCATATGATCCAGCAGATCGAATAGCAGCAGCACCTTGTCCTACAATAAACTCTAGGTTATAGATTTGAAGACCTGTTGGAATGTTTCCAATCTCCATTCTGTTTCCAGAGATAAGTTCTGCTTTATCGTCAGTAACGATAGCGTCCCCTACTTGCATTTCTTTGTGAGCCAGTACATATCGCCTTTCACCATCTCTATAACAAACCAGTGAGATAAAAGCTGTTCTATATGGATCATATTCAATAGTCTCTACCTTTGCTGAGATACCTTTTTTATCAGTACCAAAGAAATCTATGATTCTATATTTTTGTGCATGTCCTCCACCTTGATGTCGTACAGTAAGTCTTCATGAGTGATTTCTCCCCGCATGGCTTTTTAACTTGATTGTAAGTGGTTTATATGGTTTTGAAGTAGTGAGTTCCTCATAAGTGAGTCCCGTCATTCCTCGACGACCAGGTGTGGTTGGTTTATATTTCTTAATTCCCATCTTTATATGTTGTTAGGATTTATTTAATGATTGCGAAATCTAGTTTTGCTTTTGGATCTTTCAAAGTGATGTAGGCTTTTTTTGTTTCACCTTTTCGTCTTTGAGGACCTTTTTTCCCTTGTTTGAATTTTTCTCTTGTAATAAGAGTATTTACACTAGCTACTTCTACTCCGTATAGTTCAAGCACTGCTTTCTTTATATCGATCTTCGTAGCATCTTTTGAAACTTCACATAGGTATGTGTTGTTTAACATTTCAGCGTTCGCTCCTTTTTCAGTAACGAGTGGCTTTTTAATTATTCTATATAATCTCATGATTGCTTGTTATTATTTAACTAAAGAGTTTAGTTGATCTAGAGAAGCCTCAGAAAGTACAAGAGTATTGTATTTCATAAGATCTTTTACATTTAGATATGCAGATAGTACTGTTTTTACATATGGAAGATTGTTTGAAGATCTTTGTACTGCATCATTTCTTTCAGCAATAGCCAATAGAGCAGTTTTATCATATGGAAGCTTTGCAAATACTTCTGTCATAGCTTTTGTCTTAGCATCTTTTAACTTAAGATCTTTCACAACAATAAGTTGTTTGTTTTTAAGTTTTTCGCTGAGTACACAGAAAAGTGCTTTTCTTCGTTCTTGTTTATTCATCTTAAGAGTGAAGTTTGTGTTGTTTCGTGGACCGAAGACAACTCAACCACCTCGTCTGATAGGATTTCTGACCCCACCCATTCGAGCTCGACCAGTTCCTTTTTGTCTGTATATTTTTCTTGTTGATCCTCTTCGTTCTCCTCTAGTTTTAGTGTGAGCTACGTTGATTCTGTTATTTGCTAGTTGGTAGATGAGAGCTCTATGTACGAGTCCTTCATTCATTTCAATACCGAAAATATCTTTGTTTAGTTCGATATCTCCAACTTCGCTACCTTTTTGGTCGAATAGTTTTGTTTTCATTAATACCTGAATTAAAAAATAATATTTACTGTAGAGTTTCGTCCACCTGGGACACCTCCTCTTACACCTATAACTCCAAGATCTGCATTTACTATTTCTAGTGGTACATTCTTTAGAGATACCTTAATATCACCGTGGTGACCGTGCATCTTTTTACCTTTAGCTGTTCTAGTAGGCTTTCTATTACCAATAGAACCAAGAGCTCTATGGAATTTAGAACCATGAGTAGCAGGTCCTCCGTGGAAGTTATGCTTTTTCATTGCCCCAGTAAACCCTTTACCCTTTGAGAATCCTTCTACTCGAACTTCTGTAACCCCTTCTAGGTTACCGCATCCGATAGTATCTCCTACTTTATATTCACCACTTACTTCAAACTCTACCATGTCTGAGAAATCATTTTTAGAAAGAGTTTTTCTATCTTTTTTGATTTTCCCTTCAGCTTTATCAGCTAGTACTCATACGATCATTGCGTCGTATCCATCTTTTTCAGCTGTTTTGAAACCGACTACTCTCATTTCAGGAACTTGTAGTAGAGTAACAGGTATAAACCTATCATTCTTAACTACCCGAGTCATTTCAAGCTTTTTTGTGATCAATCAAGCCATTCGCGATTTTGATTATAAATTAAAGCTAGAGGTTAAACTTATTTTATATAGTAAAACAGTTTAACTTAACCTCTTCGTAAACTTCCAGTAAAATGTGGGATTGTTATGCACAAATCCAAACATTTAATGTGAAAAGCTCCGGTATTCTATGGATAACTCCCCTATTGTCAAAAGAAAAAAACAGTTTTTTCTACCTTATATATAGCACAACAAAAAAATCCCTAATTAGAGGGATTTTTTGCTTAAATATTTATTCCATAGGTAAAAATAAGTTTTATAGTCATAAGTAATAAAATAAGATAAATAAATTGACTTATCGATCATGTCTTAACTTTATTGATAAGTAATATACATCATATTATTATAAAAGGTAATCAAAATGCTAATACACCCATTCATGATGAATTTCAAGCAAATCCTAATGCCATAGTCCCAAAAAAAGCAAATACAAAAGATGCAATGATAGATATAATAGCAACAACTTTATATAGCCGTCTACATATAGAATCTATATCACTTAAGTCACCTATTACTAAGATATAAAAGAAAATTGATATTAAGACTGCATATGTTAATGTAACTCATAAAGTCAATAAAAATCCACAGAGGATTCCTGAGAAAAGTAATATAAAAAAATCTAGTAAAAATACTCCTTTATTGGTTTCTTTTTTCATAATTAAAATTACATAATAATAAATTAAAGTATATATAAAAACAAATAATATACAAAACTAAACTTGCCTTATAACCATTTGTCGCTATCATTTTTTGGTAAATAAACCCTATAATATAGATAAAAAATATGAAAGATAAGTTAGTACAGCTCAAGGTTGATTTTGAGGTTGAGTTGGGAAATGTTGGTACATTAGTAGCAGCTGAAGAGCTGGAGAAGAAATTTATTGGGAAGTCTGGGGTTTTGAAAGCTATCCTAGCTGGACTGAAAGATCTCTCGGTTGATGAGAAGAAAATCATTGGTCCTGAAGCTAATAAGTTGAAAGTCTTTATTGAAGCTGCTATTGCTGAGAAGAAAGTAGCTATCGAGGAAGCTGGATATGCTGAGATGGCAGAGAAAGAAGCTATTGATGTAACTCTTAGGTTTCCTAGTAAAGATAAGGGGCATAAGCATCCTATTAGTATCGCTTCAAATTTATTGGAAGAAATATTCATCTCTCTTGGATTTGAAATCAAGGATGGTCCACATATAGAAACTGAAGAACTTAACTTTGATAAACTCAACATACCTGATAATCACCCTGCACGAGATGTATGGGATACATTTTGGGTATCTGATGAAATCAACGATAAACGAGAATCTGGGGATAAGTATCTCTTACGAACTCATACTTCACCAGTACAAATCAGAACTATGATGACGCAAGAACTTCCTATTAAAATAATCGTTCCTGGACGAGTATTTCGATACGAACAAGAAGATGCTCGACATACTTCTAATTTCTATCAACTTGAATGACTCGTCGTTGGTGAATGAGTTACTTTTGGTGATCTCAAAGGAACTATCGATACAGCTATGAAAAAACTCCTTGGAGATAAAACAGAAACACGATTCAGACCCTCTATATTTCCATTTACAGAGCCTTCAGCTGAGGTAGACGTAAGTTGTACCATATGTAGTGGTTCAGGGCAAACAGGACCAAAGAGATGTGGTATGTGTTCATGAACTGGTTGGGTAGAACTGCTCGGTTGTGGAATGGTGCATCCAAAAGTACTGGAATGATGTAATATCGATCCAGAAAAATACTCAGGATTTGCATTTGGTATGGGTATCGACAGAATCGCTGCACAAAGATTCTCAGTATCAAGCTCTCGAATGTTTTATCAGAGTAAACTCAAACTCAATGAACAATTTTAAATAATAAAAAAGAAGCCAAATTGGCTTCTTTTTTATTATTTCTCTCTTACATAGACGAGTTTAAATCGTCCGTTCTGATTTTCTCGTTGTTCTATTTCAAAGTTCTTGAGTGATTTGATCAGTGGAGTGAGTTTATGGAATCCATAGTTTCGTGGATCGAAATTAGGTTGTTTCTTCAACAATAGTCCACCAACATCTCAGAGAAATGCCCAACCATCATAATCAGCTAAATCTGAAACAGTTGAAGAGATCAAGTGGATATCTTTTTTTGTAAGAATATCTAGGCTGTCTTTTTTCGTTTTTTTATCATTATCTGAAGTATCTATTTGTTTGAGAACCTCAATATATATAAATTTATCACAGGCAACAATAAATGGATTTGGAGTCTTTTTCTCTCCCATTCCATATACCTTCATCCCTGCTTCTCTCAGTCGAGTTGCTAATCGAGTAAAGTCGCTATCACTCGAAACCAGACAAAAACCATCTACCTTTTCAGAATAGAGTATGTCCATAGCATCTATAATCATAGCTGAATCAGTGGCATTCTTACCTGTAGTATAACCATACTGTTGAATAGGAGTGATGGCATTTTCTAGTAGAATCTTCTTCCATTTTGAGAGATGAGGTTTGGTCCAATCTCAGTATATTCGCTTTATAGTTGGGTTTCCATACTGAGCAATCTCTTCCATCATCTCTTTTACATAGGCAGAAGGAATGTTGTCTCCGTCTATAAGTACCGCTAAATTTAAATCCATAGTATTTTTTGTTAATATATAACTCTAGTGTACACACAAAAGTCTTTATTCAAAAAGAGATACATACTTCTCATATTCACTTCACTCTAATTCATCTCTGGCAACAAACTTCAAGGCAGCTCCATTTATACAGTATCGCATACCTCATTGATCTGTTGGTCCGTCTGTAAATACATGTCCCAGGTGAGAGTCTGCTTGTTCACTTCGAACCTCGGTTCGTCTCATACCGAGTTTATCATCAAACTCTTCTACTACCATAGCCGGCTCGATAGGTCGAGTAAAGCTCGGCCATCCACAGCCTGCATCATATTTATCTAGTGAAGAAAAAAGTGGGGTCCCATCTACGATGTCCACATAGATTCCTTCTTCTTCAAGCTGATCATACTCACTACTAAATGGTCGCTCTGTACCATTTTCTTGTGTAACTCTATATTGCTCCTCGCTGAGTATATTTCTTAGATCGTGATCATTGGCTATCATGTGAGTGTATTATGAACATAAAATCCCTGTATTTTCTTGTTTTGCATAAAGCTTTTGACGGTATTCTTCTGCTATATAATATCCTTATACTATAGCCATTCTTGCAATGTCTCTGAACCAATATAAGTTGTTTTTAAAAATTGTTCGTAAAAAAGTTCACCATGTTCCTTAGCTCAATCTAAACACACCTCTAGATATCGCTCTTGTGCGAGACATCATTTTTTATATTCTCCATTGTTTTTGTTCGCTGAAAAGAAGAAATGCTCTCAAAGAGATTGTTGAGTTTTAAAATCAAAACATTCTATCGAAACAATATCATATTCTTGTTCTCTCACTTTAATGCATTCAAAATCTTCATCAGAAACAGAAAAAACAACGCCATTTATAACATCATCGTGAGAACCTGTTTTTTGAATGTCGAGTGCACAAAATCATATACCGCTTAAGTCTTTCTGGCTCGTGGTAAATCATATAGGATCCCAAAGGCTAAAAGTTCTCTTGAATCCATGTATATATGCAGGTATAAGCTTTTTTACATCGGGTCCTGAAGCCTTTAGGGATTCTAAACTCAGTAGAGATCCAAATCAAAATATCTTTTTCACATTTCTATAATTATAAGTAATTTTCCAATCTATATTATTCAAGAAGGATCAACTTTCCCATCTATTATATCTATTCCATCAGCTCTTAGCATTTTTATTTTTGATTCTATTCAATTATAAGCACTATATCATCACAGCTTGCCTGATGTAGATATAACTTTATAACATGGATATATATCAGGTAATTTATTATGTTTCATCACCATAGCTACTTTACGTGGATGTACATTAAATCTATTAGCAATAGACTTATATGTTGCTACTTTTCCTTTTGGAATAATTTGAAGAAACTCTAAGATTTGTTGTGATATGCTATCCATATATTATTTTTTAATAGATAATTTTCCATCTCGAATAATCATAAAAAATGATCATAGAAGTATAATAGAAAACAATATTTGTACTGGCGATAATATATTACCATTGAATATATAATCAAATATTATACCTGAAAGAGGCCAAGCTAATTCAAATATAGTTGCAGCTGATGCAGGAATTTTCTTGAGTCCAAAATAATAGAGCCCCAGTCCCACAGCTCCACTTGTAAACACAATCAGCGTAAAGAGTTGCCAATGAAGTGATTCAAATTGTGCAATAGCAGCAATATCTCCAAATAACAGAATAGCTAATCAAGCAAGAAGTGCTGTTACTATAAATCTGAGTGCTGTAGTAAGTTTAAATCATAGATGATCAACCAAATCTTTCCCAAATACCGTAGATGAACCAAAAGCAAAAGCAGCTAAAATAGCGTAAAATGCTGGGTTACCTAATAGATCTATATCTACTAAGCTATTTCCTGATCAAAATGCGATCATATATGCACTCGCTATACCTATAACAGCCCAAAGATAAAATCTCTTTGAGAGCTTTTCTTTTAACACTATTCTGGCTAATCATAAAGCAAAAATAGGTTGAAGTTTTTGTAAGATGATAACCGTTGAAAAGGTAGTGTCTCATCGAAATGCTGCAAAGTATGCTTCTGTAATAGCCAATGTTCAAAGTAATCAGCCAAATAAAGAAATCCATACAATATCAAACATACTTTTCTTAGAAAGTTTTGTAAGCTTACGATATCCTAAAAATAAAAATGGAGCAAATAGTAAAGAACCAAATATGTGCTCTATAAATACCACATTAAGTGCTGGAAAACTATAAAAATTGGGTCGAATAAGAGTACCGTCTAAACTCCAGGCAGTAGCTGCAATAATAATAGCGACTGAACCAATTAAAAATGATTTATTAAAGTGTTGTTTCATAATTTTATAATATTTTTTCTAATAAAGATATTGCTTCTACTAGGCTTGCATCTCGTCATAAATAATAATTATATCATGGAGTATCTGAGTCACAAAAACCAATTCTAATGCAATTCGGAGAATCAGACATAGTAATATCACTCTCACTATCTCATAACAATATTACTATGTCATATTGGGATGTATCTGGATTAACATCATTTTTATTAAGAGATGTTATTATAGCATCACTATAACCAACTACATAACCACTATCATTCAGGTACAGCACATTTCACTTTATATCAATATCAGACATATTGATATTATGAGTGCGTAAAAATATTTCCACAAAATTTGAAATACCCGATGAGCTAATAATAGTCATATCGATTGCTGTTTGTTCGATATAAGCAAAAAAATCTGCTAACCCCTTACGCGGCTCAAAGTATTTAGTATCATTTACTACTGCTTCCATAAGAACTTTATTCAAACCATACTTAATAAAAAGTTTCATATGCTCTCACCACCATTGCTTTGTTAAAGCAGTATCTCATGCTAGTTCATACTTATGGTAGCGCTTAAAAAGATTATCTCTATCTTCTATATATTTAGCCCCAAGCAATCATGACTGAGCAAAAACTGACCAAGTAGTAGGATTGCTTGGGGCTGTAAGTGTTTTAGCGAAATCTGATATAAGTGCTATTTTCATGTATTCTGAAGAAAAATTATATTATGATTATTATAAGAATTTTTTACTAAATTTAAAGTACATTAAAAAAATCTAAGTTCAAAATTGAATTTAGATTTTAATATTTTTTAACATGGTGGGTTATGTAGGACTCGAACCTACGACCCCCTGCTTGTAAGGCAGATGCTCTCGCCATCTGAGCTAATAACCCATGGGTATGGTACACGAGACAGGGCTCGAACCTGTGACCTTCGCCTTAGAAGGGCGCTGCTCTTCCAACTGAGCTACTCGTGCTTATTGTTGTTGCAGAATCACATTTTTTGCTTCATTTAATATCATTGTCTTGGCAACTACCTACTCTCACACATCTACGAGATGCACTACCATCGGCACGAACTGGCTTAACTTCTGTGTTCGAGATGGGAACAGGTGTACCTCAGTTGTTATAATTACCAAGACATTAACATTAAATGAAAATGAACAAATAATTTGCTTATTTTTGTTGTTAATAATCTGTACAGTTAAAGTTAGTCAATGATCTACCTATCAAATAATAAATAGTTAAAAAAGTATTAAAATTCGTTCGTCCTATTAGTATTGCTCGACTAAAAGTATCGCTACTTGTACATCTGCAACCTATCAACCTCCTCGTCTCGAAGGGGACTTATTGCTCGAGGCAGAGAAATCTAATCTTAAAGTTGGCTTCCCACTTAGATGCTTTCAGTGGTTATCCATTCCGAACTTAGCTACTCGGCAGTGCCATTAGATATGACAACCGATACACCAGAGGTTCGTCCATCCCGGTCCTCTCGTACTAGGGACAGATCTTCTCAAATTTCTACACGCCTACAGCAGATAGGGGCCAAACTGTCTCACGACGTTCTGAACCCAGCTCGCGTACCGCTTTAAATGGCGAACAGCCATACCCTTGGGACCTTCTCCAGCCCCAGGATGCGACGAGCCGACATCGAGGTGCCAAACCGCGTCGTCGATGTGAACTCTTGGACGCGATCAGCCTGTTATCCCTAGGGTAACTTTTATCCGTTGAGCGACACCAATTCCACTCTTAGGTGCCGGATCACTTTCGCCCACTTTCGTGTCTGATCGACTTGTAGGTCTCTCAGTCAGGCCAACTTATGCGAATACACTATCTTTCCGATTTCCATCCGGAAATAGTTGACCATTGCGCGCCTCCGTTACTCTTTAGGAGGCAACCGCCCCAGTTAAACTACCCATCAAACACTGTCCCCGAATAATCGGGTTAGGGTTACATTTTAAGAAGGGTGGTATCTCAAAGGTGACTCCATATCGATTAGCATCAATACTTCAAAGTCTCCCACCTATTCTGCACATCTTAAAATATAACCCAATATCAAACTGTAGTAAAGCTCCATAGGGTCTTTCCGTCTTGCTGCAGGTAGTCGGCATTTTTACCGACATTGCAATTTCACCGAGTCCATGCTTGAGACAGTACTCAGACCGTTATGCCATTCGTGCGGGTCGGAACTTACCCGACAAGGAATTTCGCTACCTTAGGACCGTTATAGTTACGGCCGCCGTTCACTAGGGCTTAATTTCACTGCTTGCACAGATCCACGTAACCTTCTAGCACTGGGCAGGCATCACCCCCTATACATCATCTTACGATTTTGCAGAGAGCTGTGTTTTTGGTAAACAGTCGCCTGAGTTCTTTCGCTGCGGCCTTCAACCTAAATTAAGTTGAAGGCAGGCCTTATCCCGAAGTTACAGCCGCTATTTTGCCGAGTTCCTTAAGCATGGTTTTCTCGTTCACCTTAGTGTTCTCCACTAACCCACGAGTGTTCGTTTGCGGTACGGTTACTTATACCATAAGTTTAGAGGCTTTTCTCGATACCCGAATATAGTAGAGGCAAAATTGATCTTACCGAAGTAAAATCGCAAAATAACTAAACTTGTTCTTAAAAGATTACGGATTTTCCAATAATCTAAAACTCGTTTTCGTAACACAAATCATTAAGTGTCCTCTATATCCAAATATGTCCCCCCTTCACTGATATAAGTAGTTCAGGAATATTAACCTGATATCCATCAGCTTCCCCTTTCGGGTTTACCTTAGGACCGACTTACCCTACTTCGACTGCCGTTGAATAGGAAACCTTGGGTTTCTGGTGGGGAGAGTTTTCATCTCCCTTACGTTACTCATACCAACATTTTCACTTCTGATATCTCCAGCAAGGATCACCCCTCACCTTCAGCGACATACAGAACGCTCCGCTACCACTCTTGCGAGTCTACATCTTCGGTTAATAACTTGAGCCCCGTTGAATTTTAGGCGCAAGGTCGCTTGACCAGTGAGCTATTACGCACTCTTTAAAGGGGTGGCTGCTTCTAAGCCAACCTCCTGGTTGTCTCAGCAACCTCACATCCTTTTCCACTTAGTTATTAATTAGGGACCTTAGATAGTAGTCTGGGCTGTTTCCCTTTTGACGATGGGACTTATCTCTCACCGTCTGACTCCCGGTATAATTTTTACAGTATTCGAAGTTTATCAGGATTTGCTAACAGTTGCCTGCCGCTAGTCCTATCAGAGCTCTACCCCTGTAAAATAGTAATCCGAGGCTAGCCCTAAAGCTATTTCGCGGAGAACCAGCTATCTCTAGGTTCGATTAGCTTTTCACTCCTTCCCACAAGTCATCCAAAGGACTTGCAGCTCCTAATGGTTCGGCCCTCCACGATGTTTTACCACCGCTTCAGCCTGCTCATGGGAAGCTCACCTAGTTTCGGGTCCGGTATATATGACTAAACGCCCTATTCAGGCTTGCTTTCACTACGGCTTCGACTTTAACTGTCTTAACCTTGCCATACACACCAACTCGTTGGTCCGTTCTACAAAAAGTACGATGTCACCCGAAGGCTCCATCTCTTTAAAGGCACAAAGTTTCAGGATCTATTTCACTCCCCTCCCGGGGTTCTTTTCACCTTTCCCTCATGGTACTTGTTCACTATCGATCTTGAATGCTATTTAGCCTTGGAGGGTGGTCCCCCCAGATTCAAACCAGGTTACACGTGCCTGATCCTACTCAGGAAATAACAGATACGTGATAAAAATATTTTAAGATACGGGACTATAACCTTCTTTGGTGAAACTTCTCAATTTCTTCTCTTAATATAATTAAAACATATTCGGTTTATTAGCCTCCCCGAATGTTATTCCTACAACCCCATACTACCAAAAGCTAACTGCGGTATGTATGGTTTGGGCTGATTCCGTTTCGCTCGTCACTACTAAGGAAATCTCGTTTGATTTATTTTCCACTGCTACTTAGATATTTCAGTTCACAGTGTGTCCATCCTAATCAGGATAATAGAAATTACTTCTATTAGGTTCCCCCATTCAGAAATCTTGGAGTAATAACGCTTTTTATCAACTCCTCCAAGCTTATCGCAGATTTATACGTCTTTCATCGGACATTCAAGTCAAGGCATCCACTTTGTGCCATAATTAAATTTTATTACTTATTTAACTAGTAATCATTTTTTAGTTAGTATTAACTAACTTTAACTGTTCAGATTATTTTAACGAACAAAATAAACAAAATATTAGAAGAAAGAAAGTCTCTTTTTAGAGAAATTATAAGGAGATAGTCCATCCGCAGGTTCTCCTACGGATACCTTGTTACGACTTTAGCCCAGTCAGTAGTCCTACCATGGGCCCCCATATTGTTAGGGGGACTTCCGATATTACTACCTTCCATGCCATGACGGGCGGTGAGTACAAGACCCAGGAACATATTCACCGTGACATATCTGATTCACGATTACTAGCAATTCCAACTTCATGGAGTCGAGTTTCAGACTCCAATCCGGACTGAGATCTGCTTTTAAGATTGGCTCAGTGTTGCCACTTTGCTGCTCTTTGTACAGACCATTGTATCATGTGTGTAGCCCCAGACGTAAAAGCCATGCTGATTTGACATCATCCACACCTTCCTCCTCGTTAACCAAGGCAGTCTCTCTAGACATAGTAACTAGAGACATGGGTTGCGCTCGTTAACGGACTTAACCGAACACCTCAAGGCACGAGCTGACGACAACCATGCAGCACCTGTCACTGAGTTCCAATAAAGGCACTCTCTGATCTCTCAAAGATTCTCAGGATGTCAAGTCTGGGTAAGATTCCCCGTTTATTGTCGAATTAAACCACGTGATCCACTGCTTGTGTGGGTCCCCGTCTATTCCTTTGAGTTTTAATCTTGCGACCGTACTCCTCAGGTGGATAATTTAACGCGTTAGCTACGGCACTGAGAATAAATCCCAACACCTAATTATCATCGTTTAGGGCGTGGACTACGAGGGTATCTAATCCTCTTCGCTCCCCACGCTTTCGTTCCTCAGCGTCAATATAGTTCCAGTAAGCTGCCTTCGCTTTTGGTGTTCCTCTGAGTATCTACGGATTGCACCCCTACACTCAGAATTCCGCTTACCTCTCCCTAATTCTAGTTCTGCAGTTTTGAATACAAACACGGAGTTGAGCTCCGGTCTTTCATATCCAACTTACGAAACCGCCTACGAACCCTTTACACCCAGTAATTCCGGGCAACGCTTGGGACATATGTATTACCGCGGCTGCTGGCACATATTTAGCCGTCCCTTATTCTTGAGGTACTCTCATTATGCTCCCTCAGAAAAGAAGTTTACGACCGTTAGGCCTTCATCCTTCACGCGGTGTCGCTCCATCAGACTTTCGTCCATTGTGGAAGATTCCTCACTGCTGCCTCCCGTAGGAGTATGGACCGTGTCTCAGTTCCATTGTGACTGGTCATCCTCTCAGACCAATTATCCGTCATAGCCTTGGTGAGCTATTACCTCACCAACAAGCTGATAGAATGTAGGTTCCTCCCAAAGCAATAAATTTTTACTCCGTAGAGACTATCCGGTATTAATCATCCTTTCGGATGGCTATCCCTGACTTTGGGGCAGATACCAACATGTTACTCACCCGTTCGCCGCTGTCCATTTTCTAGCAAGCTAGAAAACTTCTCGCTCGACTTGCATGTGTTAGGCGCACCGCTAGCGTTCGCCCTGAGCTAGGATCAAACTCTTTTTAACGTAATGCCTGATCTATATAAATATAGATAGGACTTTTAAATTTTCTATTTAATTCTCGAAAGTGGAAAATCTTTCTTCTAATATTCTGTTTATTTTAATGAGCAATTTGCATTCTTATTTGTCTTCGCTTTTCGAAGTGATGAGATTGTATTTTTTAATAGTGATAAGTCAAAACTTTATTTTACTTTTTACTCTTCGAGTATTATATAAAGTATTTTTAGAGTAATTTGACAACCGCTATATCTGTGCAAAAATATAATTCAAATTTTTCTAAAGCAGGAGGATTGTATGAGTTAATAGTTATAAGTCAAAACTTTTTTAAGACTTTTTTTATTTTCCCTTTTATTCCCCAATATAACAACATTTTTTATGGTGGGCCTGGCTGGATTTGAACCAGCGACCAATTGGTTATGAGCCAACTGCTCTAACCCCTGAGCTACAGGCCCCAATATTTGGAAAGCATGGTAGTTCAGCATCTGCGTCTTACCTAAGTTCGACATCGATGTAACTTTTCTTATGAGTCGCTTACGCGTATCATAGGAGAAACTTAATAATGGCGGAAAAGGAGGGATTCGAACCCTCGGAACCGTAAAACGGTTCACTCCCTTAGCAGGGGAGCCCGATCGACCACTCTGGCACCTTTCCAAAGGTATAGTTTAAACATTAATGGCGGAGAGACAGGGATTCGAACCCTGGGTACCGTTGCCAGTACGACGGTTTTCAAGACCGTTACCTTCGACCACTCAGTCATCTCTCCGGATATATGTTTATTGTTTAAAGAACAAATAATGTTTTATAATGGCTCCCTCGACTGGATTCGAACCAGTGACCCAACGATTAACAGTCGTTTGCTCTACCACTGAGCTACGAAGGAATATATTTACTTATAGGTACTCATCTATATACCTATAAAGCAGGAAGGATTTTATAAAGATTTCGCCTTATGTCAAACTTTTTTAAATAGCTTTTTTTCGACTATTTAGACATCCCTATTTCCCCCCACCAAAAAAGAGTTTTTCACAATGGAAAACTCTTTTTTACAATACCCTAGTTTTTAACAATTCCCTGTACACATTTTGTGAGCAATTAATATCTTAAAGAATATTAATTGGAGATAATATTTATATCATAGGAATCATATTGCTCAATACTTCATTCTTCGTCTTGGATAGTATATGTTATTTGATTAGTACTTTCTTCATAGTTACATCATCATACAATATCTCTTTGGGTAAAAATATCCTTAAAATCCAGTAAGCTGATAATCTTCAATTCATATTTTACCAGTGGCATAGTATATACATAACATGAATATCAAATATTCTTATCTGTCAAAAATATGTAATTTCATCCATCTAATAATATTTTGTTTTTCTTTATATCAAAATATACCATTCACTTATCTAAACCTAGTTCATCGCTCTTCTCTCCAAATATGAGTAAATCTGTATCTCAAATAGTTATAAATTCTTCGATATACAGGTGATGCCAAGAATTATCTTCTATTTTATAAATAGAACGGATATCTCCATCATTATTAATATATAATACTTGTTTAGAATTCTCTACGGCAACATATGCCTTATATACTCCTTTTTCTTCTAATATATTAAAGATTCCCTCAGGGATTACTGGAATTGACTCTCTTACTAAAACTTCTTGAGTATAAATGCCCTCTTCTTTTCGATCTCATATTCAATCATTATCCACATAAGAAGATTTTGAAATATTTTCCTCATTTATTGAAGTATTTGAATTTTGACAAGCAATCAAGAAGAATAAACAACTGAAAATTAATAATTTCTTCATACACACCTAATTATAAATATAAATTTACTAAACATAGTATATAAAAAATTCCTTAAACTCAATAAAAGAGCTTCATAATGAAGCTCTTTTATTTTATACATCTAAGTTCTCAACTTGTTTTGCTTTGGTGTGGATAAACCTTCTTCTTAGTGGAACATCTCCTCCCATGAGCACCTTTGACAATACTATATTCACAAAATGTGAGCGAGATTAATCTTTATTATCTACTACTTACTTAAGGAGTAACCTCATCACTCATAAGTTCTTTCTTTTTCTCTATTTTCACCTTAATCTCTTCCTCTTTTTCGATAGTTGCGGTAGCTATTACAAATAACCAACCACGATATGCATCAGCATTATAATCACTATATGCTTCTTCTACTATGTCATATTCAAGAGCTGTATCTGCGTAGTCTTTTTGCCAGTTATCTGTTTCAGTCACCTTAGAGATACCTTTCACTTTTAATATAAGCTTCATTGCCTCTGTTTTTGTAATGTTATCGTTTGGTCTAAATGTAGAATTTTTAGCGATATATCATTTATCAAGGGCCCATTCTATATATTTACATCCCCATCATGTTTTTACATCATCAAAATCTCATCTACAAGTATCTACCATTGTCTCTTCTGAGATTTTTGCTATTATCTTCATCACTTCTTGACGAGTAATAGCATCTCAGAGTCTATAAAGTTGTACAAGTAAATTAATTTGATGCAGTGTATCTTCTCAGTATCAATCGTCTATCATATTTTTTAGAACTTCTCTTATATCGTCTATAGTAATGTCTTCACCATCCATTACTGGGTGGGATATAATATCTAGATCTAAAAGGAAATTTGCTGCTTCTACTTCTTTTATACTCGGAGTATATGCAGCCATAGCATATCATATGTAGGATAGAAATAACATTGGGACCAATATAGCTGAGACTAATTTTTTCATAAGTTAGTTTTAAAAAATAATAACTCTATGATATGGATATTTTGATATATCAAAACAATTGAATATTGACAGTTTGGTTATAATTCTTACTTGTAAGAAAACTCTTTTCCAAAAGTACAAAAAAAGAGCTTCATAATGAAGCTCTTTTTTTGTTTCTATACATCTAAATTCTCAACTTGTTTTGCTCTGGTTTGGATAAATCGTCTTCTTGGGGCAACTTCTGCACCCATGAGGGTTTTGAATACGTCATCTGCTTGTTCAGCATCTTCAATAGTAACTCGAAACATCTTTCGCTCTTCTGGGTCCATAGTGGTTTCCCAAAGTTGCTCTGGATTCATCTCCCCGAGACCCTTGTACCGTTGAATATTTTCACCTGTAATTTCTTCTTTTTCAATAATAGTTACTTTTTCAGCTTCAGTATATACATACCAAGATTTCTTCCCTTTGGTAAGTTTATAGAGAGGTGGTTGAGCAATATAGAGATACCCTCCATCTACGATCTCTTTCATGTATCGAAAGAAGAAAGTAAGAAGCAGTGTTCGGATATGAGCTCCATCTACATCGGCATCGGTCATGATAACTATTCGGTGATATCGTAGCTTTGAAGCATCGAATGTTTCTCCGATAGAAGTACCCAGTGCGATAATAAGATTTTTTACCTCGTTGTTCGCAAAGATCTTATCGATTCGAGCTTGTTCTGTATTGAGAATTTTACCTCGAAGTGGAAGAATAGCTTGATGTTCTCGGTCTCGACCCTGTTTCGCAGAACCTCCGGCTGAATCTCCCTCAACAATATAGAGTTCTGAAACAGCTGGATCTTTTGCTGAACAATCAGCGAGCTTTCCTGGAAGAGTCATTCCTTCAAGTGCTCCTTTTCGAATAACTGTATCTCGCGCGGCTCGTGCAGCGAGTCGTGCTTTTGCAGCGAGGAAAGTTTTCTCAATCACTCGTTTTGCTGAAGTTGGATTTTCTTCTAAAAATTCCATAAATTTCTCAGCAAATACTCCATCCGTTGCTCCTCGTGCTTCCGCTGAACCAAGTTTTGCTTTTGTTTGTCATTCAAATTGTGGATCTTCGAGCTTGATTGAAATTACAGCTGTGAGTCCTTCAATAACATCTTCATTAGTCAGGTTTTGATCTTTTTCTTTGAGAATAGATTTATCTCGAGCATACTTATTGATCGTTCGAGTGAGTGCTGTTCGAAAACCAGTCATATGTGTTCCTCCTTCTGGAGTATGAACATTGTTTACAAAGGCGATAATATTACTCGAGTATTCTCTATTATATTGAAGTGATACTTCAACCATAACATTATTTTTTTCTTTCTCTGCATAAAAGATATCTCCCAGCGTATCTTCTTTTCTATTGAGGAAGTGAACGTATGACTTAATACCTCATTCAAAATAAAATTTATATTTTTTTCCTGATCGTTCATCATTAATAAGAAGCTTAATACCTTTGGTAAGGTAGGCTTGTTGTCTGAGTCTATCCACAATGGTCTTGTAATTAAACTCTTGTGTTTCTTTAAATATAGACGCGTCTGGCCAGAACTTGATATGTGTACCCGTTTTTTTAGATTTTCCAATCTCAGATACAGGAGCCATAACGATACCTTTTTCATACTCTTGGTAAAACTTTTTCCCTTCTCGCTCTACCGTTGCTTCCATTTTAGTGGAAAGCGCATTTACTACTGATGAACCTACTCCATGTAGACCACCAGAAACTTTGTATCAACCACCACCAAATTTACCACCAGCATGAAGAACAGTAAGTGTCGTCTCGAGAGCTGAAACTCCAGTCTTTGGATGGATACCCGTTGGGATACCTCGACCATTATCTTGCACACTACAAGCTCCGTCTGTATGAAGGTTTACTTCGATAGTGTCACAGTGTCCTGCGATGGCTTCATCGATTGAATTATCTACGATTTCCCAAACGAGATGATGTAATCCGCTTACATCGGTTGAACCGATGTACATCCCTGGTCGTTTTCGAACTGGTTCGAGTCCCTCTAGGACTTGAATACTCTCAGCTCAATAATCTTTTGTTGTTTTCTCTGCCATAATATTATGTTAAGTGTTAATGAATATTTCATATGACTCTGAAGTCATAACTCTCTCTTGAATTCTCTCCCTTGATAAGGGAAAGAGGAACAAAATATAGAATACTATAAATATAGTCAAAAATACTCATAAATCAAGAAATGGCTTAAAATAGACGATAGATTTTTTATCGTTGCTCAAATCGCAAATTTTTGGGTAAATTTTTGATATTCTACAAAAAAATAAGTTCTGTATAAGAAGTTTCCAGACGAGAAAAATAAAAAAACTCCGTAGAAGCGAAGTTTTTGGGTGAATTTTGAAAAGTGATGGATTCAAACTATATCAACTCATTCTCACGAAACGAATAATGATCTGTCTTGGAAATAATCACATGGTCTTTAATGTTGATACCTACGAGCTTCCCTACCTCACATATTCTATGAGTTGTTTGCATATCAGCTGAACTGGGACGAACATTTCAAGATGGATGATTGTG
>Ga0208544_10000318_pt1 | contig 39667 bp, 40 predicted proteins | sample DEB08_DNA_9_FD_184526 | JGI IMG/M metagenome (GOLD analysis project Ga0208544, IMG submission 184526) | Aqueous microbial communities from the Delaware River and Bay under freshwater to marine salinity gradient to study organic matter... | ecosystem: Environmental > Aquatic > Marine > Coastal ... | reverse complement strand
CGCCGCTGCAACTGCTTGGTTCGAACCTTTTCCCCCGGGGCCAAGCGCGAAGGACCGCCCGAGGATCGTTTCGCCCATTTTCGGCTGGCGGTCGGCCCGATAGGCGGTATCGGCCACAAATACCCCCAAGATCACGATATCATGGCTCATTCGTCTGGTCCGATCACGCCCTTGCGAATGATGAAGCAGCCGTAGAAACGGCGTTCGCCTGTCTGTATCACGGCATAGCTTTCGCGCGCCCGATCATAGAAATCGAACCGTTCGATGCTGATCATGGGGCGGGGGCGGCCCTCGGCTGCATCAATCTCGGTCTGCACTTCGGCTTGCACGTCGGGGATATCGTCAGGGGCGTCCACCACTTCCATCCGCCCTGCGAAGTCATCCACGAACGTGTCCAACGGAAAAACGGACAAGACCGCATTCAAAGCCTCGGCACAGGTCAGGTTTTCCATCCGCAAAAGCTCACCGTACACGGTATGGCGCGCAACGCTGTCAGAGGGGAAATTGGTATCCGCAATCACCAGCGCATCGCCGTGACCCATCGACCGCAGGCAATGCAGCACATCCGCGTTCAGGCGCGGGTCTATCCCTTTGAGCATTCTTGTCCCTCCCTTTGGGTTCGAGGCCTAGCCCGTCTTGGCGTCATCGTGAAAGGCCGCTTGAACAGCATCTGCCATGGCGTGGCCCAATGCCACCTGCGTTTCGGATGCAAAGTGAATTCCGTCCAACGGGTCCACCGCCGCAACACGGCCGGCGTCAAAGAACGCCACGCCCATGCGATCGGCCACACCCCGCATTCTTTCCGCCAAAAGCAGTGACTTGGCGGCGCCACCGGTGAACATCTCGGCCAATATTCCTGCTTCTGCGATGGGGGTCGGGGCGACGAGCAATATCTTCGGCGCAATCCCGGCATGGCCCACGCCAGCACCAAGCACGGTTTCGATCAGCTTGCCGCAACCGGCTGCAATATCCGCTGCCGTCAGTGAAAACCGCGCCTTCAGATCGTTGGTGCCCAGCATGATCACCACCAGATCCAACGGCTTATGAGAATGCAGCACGGCGGGAAGCACAGTCAGCCCATTCTTGTATGTGCCATCAATCGGGTCATCATGCACGGTGGTGCGGCCGGGCAATCCAGCCTCGATCACGGTCCAGTCGCGGCCCAGAATATCTGCCATCACGCCGGGCCAGCGGACATCGTGCCCAAACCGCCCGCCTGTATCAAGATCGGCCATCGGCGGGGTGCCGTGTGTGTTGCTGTCGCCGTAACACAAGACCACGGGCATGGGCTTACTCCATCCGGTTGCCGGTGGCCCCATCGAACAGGTGCAATTGGCCCATGTCCAGTGCCAGATGTACGGTGTCGCCGGGTGACAGCGGGTGGCGATCACGAAAAATAGCGGTGATTTCCTGCGCCTGAAACTGGAATACCACGTGGATCTCCGACCCTGTCGGTTCCACCACGCGGACCTTGACCGGCAGGCCGGCATTCGAAAGGCTCAGGTGTTCGGGGCGCACCCCAAGTGTGATCTTCTGCCCTTCGGTCAAACCGGGTCGGGTCGGGGTGGTGACCGTCAGGTCGCCCAAGACCAGTGTCGCCTGCCCCCCCGAAATCTCGCGGACGGTGCCATCGATCAGGTTCATTGAAGGTGAGCCGATGAAGCTGGCCACAAACCGGTTCTTTGGGCGATCATAGAGCGCAAGCGGGCTGCCGACCTGTTCCACATTGCCACCATTCAGCACCACGATCTTGTCGGCCATCGTCATGGCCTCAATCTGGTCATGGGTCACGTAGACGGTGGTGGTTTGCAGGCGAAGATGCAGTTCCCTGATCTCGGTGCGCATCTGCACGCGCAACTTCGCGTCCAGATTCGATAGCGGTTCATCGAACAAGAAGACCTGCGGGTCACGCACGATCGCACGGCCCATGGCCACGCGCTGCCGCTGCCCACCCGAAAGCGCCCGGGGAAAGCGGTCCAGATATGGGGTCAGGCCCAGAATCTCGGCGGCCTCGGCCACGCGCTTCTTGATCTCGGCCTTGTCCATTTTTCGTAGCTTCAGCGAAAAGCCCATGTTCGCTTCGACGGTCTTGTGTGGGTAAAGCGCGTAGGATTGGAACACCATCGCGATGTCGCGTTCGTTTGGAGACAGATGGTTCACCCGTCGGTCGCCGATCAAGATGTCGCCGGATGTGACTTCCTCCAGCCCCGCAATCATGCGCAGCAGGGTGGATTTTCCGCACCCGGACGGACCGACCAGCACCACGAATTCACCATCGGCAATGTCGACGTCAATGCCATGAATGACCTCCATCGCGCCATAGTTCTTGCGCAGATTCTTGACGGAAACTTCGGCCATGACACTCCCCGATCGTACTGGCGGCTATCGACTTGGGTAGCCCAAGGGCGGTGCCTTGTCCACATCTGACCTGACTAGCATGTTAGATGCTTGACAGGTGAAGGGGATGCGGGGAGAGTTGGCGCATGACAACCCGTCATCGGGCTTTGCGCCCGCTCGCTTCCCTTGCGTCAAGCAACAGAGCCGGAACGGCCACAGGCAAGGCAGGCCACCGCATGTGACGGCGTGAACATCGTAAGGGAGGAATTGGAATGAAAGTCGATCTCTACAAACGTCTTATCGCGGCCCAGATGAGCCGACGGAGCATGCTGAAGGGCGCGGCCAGTGTTGGCGCGCTTGCCGCTTCGGGCACGACCTTTCCCGGCATGGCGCGTGCTGATGCCCATGCGAACCTGCGTGCGCAGATTCTTGCCATTCCCGGTGTCGGGATGGGAAGCCCCACGGATGCCGATTGGCAGGCTGTGGGTGAACTTTGCCTTGGCACCACGCGCGAACGCTTTGCGCAGGGGGAATTCGAAGGGGTCGAGCTGACCTTCATGGGTCTGAACAACCAGAACCTTCACAACTTCTTGTTCCGTGGCTTTCTGCGCCCGTGGGAAGAATATACTGGCGCCACGATCAACTGGATCGATCTGGCGCAGGCGGACTATAACGCGCGCCTGCAGCAGTCGATCGCGACCGGCACGGTGGACTTCGACATCATTGAGATGGGCGCGCCGTTCGAAGGTGACACCGCAGGCCGCGGTCTGCTCGACCCGATGCCCGATTGGGTCAAGGAAGACATCGATATGGACGACTATGTCGGCTACCTGAAGGAGCCCGTGGGCACCTGGGAAGGCGAGACATACCGCGTGTCGGTTGATGGCGACTGCCACAACTTCAACTATCGGACCGACTATTTCGACAACGAAGGCTTCGCCGCCGCTTGGGCCGCCGAAGGCCACGAAGGCGCATGGGAGGTGCCAACCACTTGGCAAAAGGTCCAAGAGGTCAGCATGTTCCTTGCGGGCAAGGAAGACCCGTTCACGGGCTTGCCGGCACATGGCTATCTTGATCCGCTGAAGGGCTGGGGCGGCTTTGGCTTCTACTTCCTCGCCAGCCGGGCAACGGCTTATGCCAAGCACCCGGATGATCCCGCATGGCTGTTTGACCCTGAAGACATGTCGCCCCGCGTCAACAATGCTGCATGGGTTCGCGCCATTCAGGATGTGCTGGACATCATGGATACGCAGCCCGCCGACCAGATCAACGCAGATCCCGGCACAACCGGGTTCCAGCAGTTCCTGGCCGGGACCGGGTCGATGCTGTCTTGGTGGGGTGATATCGGGTCGTCGGCACGCACATCCGACAGCTCGGTTGTCGGCGATGTGACCGGCTTCTCGATCCTGCCGGGGTCCGACGATGTGTGGAACCATGCCAACCAGACTTGGGATGTGCTGGATAGCGGACCCAACTTCGCACCCAACATGGCCTACATCGGCTGGGGCATCTACGTCATGGCCCGCGCGGCCAGTGATGATCGCAAGCGCACGGCGGCATGGTCGGCTGCGGCGCACCTTGGCGGGCGCGACCTGTCGCTGTGGTGTTCGGCTTATCCCTCGGGCTTTCAGCCCTACCGCAACTCTCACTTCAATATCGATGAGTGGGAAGCCGCAGGATATGACCGGGCGTTCATCGAGGATTATCTCGGCTCCGAGGCCGATAGCTATAACCACCCCAACGCGGCCATCGAACCCCGTATTCCCGGTATCTTCCAGTACTACTCGGTTGCCGAGGATGAACTGGCCAAGATCTATGCCGGTGAATATGCCAGCGCACAGGAAGGCGCCGATGCAATCGCCGCCGCGTGGGATGCGATCACCGATCAGATCGGGCGTGATAGTCAGGTTGCACTTTATCGCGCCTCGCTTGGCCTCGCCTGACGTTTGCGGATGATAAGCGGGGCGGCGGGTCCACCTGCCGCCCCTTTCCATGACCGAGATATCGCATGAGCCAAGACCGCCTTTATGTCGTGACGAACGACCAGATCACGCCGGGCCGCGCCCGCGCCGGACAGGTGATGGTGTGGGGGTCCTTTGCGATTCTGGTGCTAGTCGCGGCTTGGCAGGTGCTTGGCGGCTACGAGGTGGTGACTGATTTCGCCAACTGGCGCCCGACACTTTATGCGTATCTGTTCTTTGTCACCTGCTACTGCATCTCGTTGGTCGTGCGGTATGGCGAACAAGGCAAACGCCGCCTGTTCGTGGTGCCCGCCACCATTTTTGTCCTTTCAATGGTGTTCTTCCCGCTGATCTTCGGGCTGACCATCGCCTTTTCCGATTGGAACCTCAGCGCGGTCAACGGCCAGCAATTCAACGGCTTCGATAATATTCGCCAGATGTGGCACGATGATTTCTACTGGAACGCGCTGACCAACATGGTGTGGTACACACTGGCCATCCTTGTGGAATACGCCATCGCACTTGGCCTCGCCCTGCTGCTCAATTCGCAAATCCGGGCGCGCAAATTCTTTCGCGTCGCGTTCCTTCTGCCGCTGATGTTGTCCCCGGTGGCGGTCAGCTGGATGGTGGGCAAATCGATGCTTGAGGCGCGGTTCGGCCCCGTCGCGCGGTTGGCGCGCAGCCTTGGCATCGACAACCCCAGCTTTTTCGGAGACGCCGAAACCGCCCGCGCGATGATCATGATCATGGATGCATGGACGTTCATTCCGTTCATGATGATCATGTTGTTGGCGGGTCTGCAGGCGATCCCGAAGGATATTCAAGAGGCCGCGCGCGTCGACGGCGCCAACCCGTGGCAAAACTTCTGGGAAGTGACATTCCCACTGATGCTGCCGGTGTCTATCACCGCGATCATGATCCGCATCATCTTCAAGCTGAAGCTGGCCGATATCATCATCAACGTCACATCGGGCGGACCGGGCGGCGCCACCGACAGCGTCACATCCTTCATCTTCCGCGAATATCGCGACCGGTCGAACGTGGGCTACGGCACCATGCTGGCCATGGTCTATCTTGTGTTCATCATCATCGGCTTCACGCTGTTCATGAAACTGGCCGCACGCTGGATGCGGCCGAAATATTGAGGCAGAGATGAGCCAGACCCAAATCTTTCATGATCATGAGGCGGATCGCGGCCATCGCGTCAAATGGTATGCCAAGCGCGTGGTGATCTATACCATCTTGCTGACGTGGGCGTTCATCTGCCTGTTCCCGATTTACTGGACGATCACGACCTCGTTCAAATTGGCCCCCGACGTGATGCAGGGCAACATGATCCCGTTCGTGGATTACACGCCGGAATGGCGCGGCTGGCGGTCTCTGGGTCTGTCGCCTGACACGATCGGGGAATACTCAACCGTCCGTGCCGAGTTCATGAAGCGGTTTCTGAACTCGATCATCGTGGCGCTTTCCGCCTCTACCCTTGCGGTGGTTCTGGGCAGTCTTGCCGCCTACGGGCTCAGCAGGTTCGAATACCGACTTGGTTTCATGCGGAATGATGACATCAGCTTCTTCTTCCTCAGCCAGTTGATCCTGCCGCCTGTGGTTCTGGCCCTGCCATTTCTGGTACTTTACCGTGAGATCGACTTGCTGGACAGCCGGATCGGCCTGATCTTGCTCTATACGTTAACGGTCCTGCCTATCGTCATCTGGATCATGCGTGATCAGTTCAGTTCAATCCCGGTCGAACTGGAGGAGGCGGCGCTGGTCGATGGCCTGTCGATCTGGGGCGCATTCCTGACGATCATCATGCCGATCGCGCTGCCGGGCATGGTGGCGGCCTTCATCCTCAGCCTCGTGCTGACGTGGAATGAATATTTCTTCGCCGCATTGCTGACCTCGACCGACGCGACGACCCTGCCGGTAATGGTCGCCAGCCAGACGGGAAGTCAGGGGATCAACTGGTGGTCAATGGCGGCGCTATCGACGGCGGCGATCTTGCCGCTTGTGGTGATCGGCATCGTGCTGGAACGCTACATCATCAAAGGCATGGCGGCGGGTGCGGTGAAGTAAGGCGGGCGCGCCCTGCCTTACTCCATGTTTGTGTGACGCGCCCGCATGTCTTCGGGCGATTGGTTCAACAGGCCCGTCAATTCGGCCACCAAGACTTCACCCAACACGAATAACGCGCCCTCATAGGCCGAGCCCATGGGCATCGTGCCGCCCTCGTCTACGGCCATGGTGCGGGCCGGTATTTCGATGATCCGCGTTGCCAGACCTGCGGCGCGGGTCTGGGGCACGGCGGTCAGGAACAACACCTCGGCCCCGTCGCGCCGCGCGGCCCCCATCAAGGCGTTGACCGTCCCCAATTCGCCCGGCCCGGCGCTGACGATGAACAGGTCACCACGCCCAATCGGTGGCGCGGCCATGTCGCCCTGCATGCAAACCCGCAGGCCCAGATGATGAAAACGCATCGCCAACCCCTGCATCTGCAACCCCTCGCGGCCACACCCATAAAGCATGATGTTGTGCGCGGATGTGATGACGTCGCAGGCGGCGCGCACGGCGTCCGCATCAATCTGCGCCATCACCTTACTGATTTCATCTAGGATGGTTTGGGCGACGGCATTGGGACTCATTCGGATAGTTCCTTGGCGATGTCTTTGGTCTGTTCATACAGACGGCGGAACAAAGGATAGGCCTTGGCATAGGCGGGGACAGCTTGCGCTGCGATGGTCCGTGCAACCGGGTTCCATCGCATGATGTCATCCACCTTTGCGTCGCCAATGGCAATGCGGGCCAAAAGGGCGTTGCCGTAACTTGCCCCCACCGTCTTGTCGCAGACGATCTGATCGAGGCCGGACGTATCCGACGTTGCTTGCACCCATAAGGCGTTATTGGTGCCGCCACCGACCGCCAGCAACCTTGCGGGTTCGGCCCCGACCTCACGGTAGGTTTCGATCACATGGGCCGTGCCGTGGGCGATCCCTTCGATCAGCGCGCGGAACATGTGGGCGCGGGTATGGGTCAGGTTCAGGCCAAAGAAAGCGCCCTTGGCGTGCGGGTCGTGCAAGGGCGTCCGCTCACCTGAAAAGTAGGGCAGGAACAGCAGCCCGTTGGCGCCGGGCGCAATGGTTGCGGCCTCTGCGGCCAGCGTTGGGAATGCGGTATCGCGTGGCAGTTCCCGCGCGAACTGATCGCGGAACCAATGGGTCAGGGTGCCCGATGTCGCCAGCCCCGCCATCGATGCGTGTTGTCCCGGAAATAGCCACGGCGCATACCACAGCCGCCCGTCGCGCACCCGTTCGGATGTCAGCATGATCATGAAAATGGTCGAGCCATACATCATCATCATGTCGCCCGCATCGCGTACGCCCACGCTCAACGCTTCTGCGGCGGCATCGATCGTGCCGACGGTTACGGGCGTGCCGGGGGCCAAGCCCGTCACCTCTGCGGCTTGTGTGGTGACATGCCCGGCAACCTCGGCGGACCACATCAGGCGCGGCAGCATGTCGGGCGTGACAATTTCGGGGGCAAGCGCAAGGCACCAATCTTGCGTCGTCACATCATACAACGGAGAGAAGCTGGCAGCCGTGTAGTGATCGATCACGTATTCGCCCGTCAGTCGATGCACCAGAAAGCTGGTGGAACTGAGCACCTTGGCGGTCTTGGCGTAAATGTCGGGCCGCGCATTTTTCAGCCACAAGATCTTGGGCCCAACCGATTGCGAGGTCAGCGCGTTGCCGCATCGCTCCAGCACAACCTCTGCGCCGATCTGTTGCGTCAGCGTCCGCACCTCCGCCATCGCGCGCGTATCGACCCCGTATAGCACCCCATTCATCAGGGGGGCGCCGTCGGTATCCACCGGCAACATGCAGGGCCCGATGGCGGAACACGCGACCGCCTTGATCTGATCCGCAGGGATGCCGCTTTGTTCTATAAGTTTTTGCGTGACGATAACGAAATCGCCCCACCAATCCTGTTCCGGCCGATGCTCGGCCCAGCCCGGTTGTGGCACCAGCATGTCATGCGTCGTGCTTGCCATGGCGACAACCGCGCCATCCGCGTCGACCAACACCCCCTTGGTTTCATAGGTGCCAATATCGACGCCAAGTGTATAGCTCATCGCCAACGCTCCAGCGCGAAGTCTGGGCCAATGCGTGCAATCGCGGAACCCAGCAACGCTGACAATGCCTCCAGATCGCTGATCTGACAGACCTCAAGTGCGGAATGCGAATAGCGCATGGGAAAGCCCATATCGATGCCCGCAACTCCTTCGCCCACCAGTTGCACATAACTCAGATCCGTCAGGACCCCGACCTGCGCTGATCGTTGCAGGGGCAAGCCTTCAGCCTTCGCGGTGCCTTCGAACAAGTCCACCAATGCAGGGTGGGGTAAGACGCCGTTCAACGTGCCCCGGCCATGAAAGCTGTAAAGGCTCATTCCCGGCCCACCGCCAAGGGTCATTTCGCCCACATCCGCCATGTCCGGTGTGTCGCAGGCCAGCATCAGGTCGATCTGGATGGCGATGTCTGGCTGCAACGCTTGCGCGGCCACAACCGCACCGCGCAGATTGAACTCCTCCTGAGTGGAAAAGACGACATGTACTGTCGGCCCGCCCGTGCGTGTCGCCAATCCGCGCGCCACATCCAGCAATACGGCACATCCCGCGCGATCATCGACCGACGTTCCGGCAATGCGTCCACCCGCCAAAGCGATCACGTTTGGCGCATAGACGACCGGGGTGCCGATGCTGATCCCCGCGGCCTCGACCGCCGCCTTCGATCCATGGCCGGTGTCGATGAACAGCTCGGCGGCTTTCAGGACGGTATATTTTTCTTCGGGTGCGGTAGCATGATGGCTCTTGTTGGTCAGCACACCGGCAATGTCGCGCCCGTCACGTGTGCTCAGAACGACGGCTTGCGACGGTAGCGCGCGTTCGGGGATGCCGCCCATGCGATGGACCCGGATCAATCCATCGTCCTCGATCTTGCGGACGATCAGGCCCAACTGATCCATGTGGGTGAACACCATTACCGATGGCCCATCCCCCGCGAAGGTCGCGATCAGGTTGCCCATGCGGTCGGTTCGGCACGGAACCGGCATGCGTGACGCAATCGCAGCAGCCACGCGCCCCTCGTGCCCGGACAGGCCCGGGATCAGCATCAAAGCCTCCAGGTCGCGCGCGATCATCGGGTTGCCCTCACGCGATCCATGAAGTCCCTTGCGCGGTGAGGGTCGACCGCGTTCCACGTATGGCCATCAACCTTCAGCGATGAACCGACAACGCAGCCATCGGCAATCCGCATCACGTCAGCCACCGTGTCATGCTTGACGCCGGTATTTGCCAACACCGGGGTGTCGGGCAACACGGCCTTCACCGCCTCCAGATCTTCCATTCGCGCGGCCTCTCCGGTGATCTGCCCCGAGACGAGAACGGCGTCGGGCACCGATGAAAATACCGCCGATCTGGCACGGTCGGCCAAGGGGCGCCTGTCCATGCTGTCGGCGAATTCCGCGCTGACGTTGTATAGCATCAACAAGTCGTCGCGTTGCAGGCGTTTGCGATACCGCAGGGCGCGACCGGCATCGGGGGTCCATATGCCCATGTCGCTGGCGTAGGTCCCGGTAAAGATCTCGCGACAGAACGCGGCACCGGTTGCCGCCGCCAAGGCGACCGTGCTGTCGGGGTCCCACAACACGTTTACCCCGAATGGCACGGTGATCTGATCGCGCAGGCGTCCGATGACATAGGCCATGGTCGCCGTGCTGGCGGTATCGACGTTGAATTCATAGGGGCGGTCATTCTCATTGCCGAACATCACCGCATCGACACCTGCGGCCTGTAGCGCCGCCAGATCTGCGGCCGCGCCGGTCACGAGGCCATCCAACCCCGCGTCCGCGTCATGCAATGGGGTGCCCGGCAATGCCCCAAGATGCACCATGGCAATCACCGGCTTGGCCGTGCCGAACACCGCTTGAAATTTCTGCATGGTTTTGTCTCCCTCTTGTCCATGCTGCCCAGAAACAGGGGTGCAGTCCAGCAGGTTTCATACTAGCATGTCAGTCAAATGGCGGAGGATATCATGGCATTGCGCACGCGGCATTGGGACAGGCTGGACAATGGGGGCCTGACCTTTACGGAATTGGGCTTTGGCAGCGCGCCTTTGGGAAATCTTTATCGCGCAATCAGTGATGAGGATGCGCATGCCATCCTGACCCGTGCGTGGGATGCAGGCATTCGTTACTACGACACTGCGCCGCTGTATGGCTTTGGCCTGTCCGAGACACGGATAAACCGGTTTTTGCGCGGCAAGGACAGGGACAGCTATGTCTTGTCCACCAAGATCGGGCGGCTTTTGCGGGCCACGACGCCCGACAAACGCGATGGGCTTGGGAAATGGTTCGACGTGCCCGCCCGGACCGAGGTTTATGACTACACCTATGACGGTGTCATGCGGTCGATGGAGTTGAGCTTGGAACGGCTTGGCACCCATCGGATCGATATGCTGTTTGCACATGACATCGATCTTGCAAATCACGGCAGTCAGGATGTGCTTGACGCAAAACTGGCCGAGCTGATGGCCGGTGGCTACAAGGCGCTTTTGTCTCTGCGCGATCAGGGCGTGATCAAGGCGTTCGGGGCCGGGGTGAACGAATGGCAACCTTGTCAGTGGCTGGCAGAACGCGGCGATTTCGACATCTTCTTGTTGGCCGGTCGGTATACCTTGCTGGAACAAGAGGCGCTGGACAGCTTCCTGCCGCTGTGCGTGGATCGCGGCATTGGGGTTGTCATTGGCGGCCCCTACAACTCTGGCATTCTCGCGACTGGTCCCAAGCCCGGCGCGTTTTACAACTATGATCTGGCACGGCCCGAAATCCTTGAACGCGTGCGGCAGATCGAACAGGTCTGCAATCACCACGGCGTGCGCATGGTCGATGCGGCGTTCCGGTTCCCGCTGCGCCACCCTTCCGTTGTTTCGGTCATTCCCGGCGGGCAGGGCATGACCGAGATGGAAGGCAATATCGCCGCCGAACGCGCACGCGTTCCGGTTGAGCTTTGGGCCGACCTGAAGGCGCGCGGCCTGATGCGGGATGACGCTCCATGACCAAGGATATCGACGCCCACCAGCATTATTGGCACCCGCTGCGGGGTGACTATGACTGGATGCCGATGGATAACGCGGTGCTTGCGCGCCCCTATGGCCCCGCCGATCTTGCGCCGCACCTCAAGGCGCACGGGATTGCGCGCACGGTTCTGGTTCAGGCCGCCGCGACGGTGCAAGAGACGGAGTATATGTTGGGCATCGCCGATGCGACGCCATCCGTGGCTGGCGTGGTTGGCTGGATCGATTTTGATCAGCCCGCCGATCTTCACCATCTGCAGCGGTTGGCAAGACACCCCAAGTTCCTTGGCGTCCGCCCGATGATTCAAGATATCCCCGACGACAACTGGATGCTTCGCGACGAGGTCCAGTGGGGGTATCAAGCCGTCATCGACAACGATCTGACCTTTGACGCCCTTGGGTTTCCCCGTCATCTGGCGAATTTCCACACGCTCCTTGCGCGCTATCCGGATATGCGCGTTGTGATCGACCATTGCATGAAGCCGCAAATCCGCACGCATTCGCCCGAAGATTTCGCGTATTGGGCCGACGGCATGAGCGCGCTGGCCAAGCAGACGCGCGCCACCTGCAAGCTGTCGGGCATCGTGACGGAAGCCGATGGTTGGACGTTGGACGCCCTGCGGCCCTATGCGGATCATGTCCTGTCGGTCTTCGGGCCGGACCGGGTCATGTGGGGGTCTGACTGGCCGGTATGCCAGTTGGAAGCCAGCTATGACGATTGGCGCGAAGCGGCCCGCGAATTGACCGCTCACCTGTCGTCAGATGACAGGGACATGGTGTTTGGGGGCACTGCCGCGCGGTTCTATCGGATCTGAGAAATGTGGGATGCGGCGGCGCTTTGCCCGGTCAGGATGGCTTGGGGCAGGGTGCGCCCGCCCAGAATCGCGGCTGCATAATTGCCCACGAACATATCGCCCGCCCCATGGGTCGATTGCACCGTGACCTTGCGGGCGGGTTGTTGCCGCACCGCGCCGCCCGGTTCGGCAAACACCACGCCGTCACCCCCAAGCGTCAAGATGATGCGCGCCTGTGGCGCCAGCGCTTGCAGACCTTGCAAGGTCGCCGCCGGGTCCAGCGCACCGTTGGTCACGCCCAACAGATCCGCACCTTCGACGCGGTTCACGATCAAGGTGCCGATCAGCGCCAGTTCCGCCTTGCCGATGCCTTGGGCGGGTGCGGCGTTCAACAGCACGTCCGCGCCGATCTCGGCGGCTTTTCGGGCCATGGCCGTGATTACCCCCGGTGCCATCTCGTTTTGCAGCAAGACCATCCGGCAAGTCGCGGGCAGACGGGCCGCATCGTGATCAAATTCCTGATTTTCGCCTGACACGATGACCGCCCCATAACCGCCGTCATCCATGACGATTGCCGCGCTCATCCCGGACGCGCCGGGCCCGGTCTGCAATTGGGTCACATCAACGCCTGCGCCGTCCAGAATTGAGCGCATCGCCATGCCGGCATCATCTGTTCCGACGCGGCCCGCAAAGCTGACCTTTGCGCCAGCGCGCGCCGCCGCGACCGCCTGATTGCCGCCCTTGCCCCCGAACTGATAGGTCACGCCCGACCCGCGTAGCGTCTCATCTTCCCGCGGCAAACGGGGCGCACGCAGCACGACATCCCAATGTAACGCGCCGACGACCAGTAGGCTCATGCGCCGTACAACGCGCGGGCGACGATCCGTTGCGACATCGCGGCATCCTGACGCGAAATCGCTGCCGCAAGATCGGTGTTATCCACCAACCCCTCGGCCACGGTCATCAGGCGGTCGGTCACCGCCACATTGGTCCGCGCCTCCTCGATCGGATTGAGGCCACCCATATCGGGAAACGTGTCGAAGTAGATGACATCGGTCTGCCCCATGCGCAGCATCGCCACCAGCAATTCGACTGTCTGGATGGCGTGGACCGACCCGACCATCAACCCGTCGTCCCGTTTGCCGTAGCCATCGTTCAGGTGCAGGCCGATCATACGTGAATGCCGCCCGATCAACGCGGCGGAATGCGCCGGCATTTCATCGGCGTAAAGCACATGGGCAAAATCCAGCGTCACACCCAAGTTGGCGGCGCCAACCTCCCGACAGGCCAGCAAGGTGGTGCCGATATCGGGCATCAATGCATAGGCGCGGGGCTCGTTCGGCTTGTATTCGATGGCGATATCGATGCGGGTGTCATGTGCGCAGACCTCGCTTATGGCGGCAATCGTATGATCCCAAGCCTGCGCATAATCCATCTGGAATGCGTAATCGAACCCGTCCTGCCCCATCCAAAGCGTCACCGTCTTGCCACCCATCCGGGCACAGGTGTCGATGCCCTGTTTGGTCAGATCCAGTGCGGCCTGTCGCACCGCAGCGTCCGGGTGGGTAAAGGCGCCCAGCTTGAATTCTGGATTGGTATAGTATCGCATTGCGACACCGTTCAGAACGAGGCCCGCATCACCCAGAAACCTCCCCATCTGATCGACGTCATGCCGGGCAAAATGATCGGGAAAGTTCAGGTCTGCTGCACCCAAGCCACCAACCTGCCCGGCGGCGGCGATCCAGTCTTCCACACCGGACCCCACCGAAAGCTGCTTGAAGGCGTTCAACCTTGCGGCATAGCGGGGGCGGTTTGGGCGGCTCATCTGGCCGCAAACATTTCGGGGTGATCGCGTTCCAGCGGTTCCAGATACCGCAGCAATTGGCGCAGGTGGGTTTGCGTCGCAACATGTGCGGCCACGGGGTCACGCGCCTCAAGTGCGGCAATGATCCCCCGGTGTTCGTCAAGCGTGTCGGCCACACGGCCGGGATTGGGCAAGATCAACTGCCGCGCGCGGTTCACCTGAAGCCAACTGGTTTCGGCCATCTGGGCCAACCGCCGATAGCCGGTGAACCCAAGGATCATCTCGTGCATATCGGCATCCATCTTGTAGAAACCCTGAAAATCGCCGTCGTCGACCAATGCTTCCTGCACGCGGAAATTGCGGTTGAGCATGATCAACTGGTCGTCGGTGATCAATGTCGCCACCCGTTCCACCGCCGCCAATTCCAGCGCCTCGCGCAAGAACGCACCTTCGCGGATCTCTGCCATGGAAAACCGCGCGACGAAGGTGCCCGCCTGTGGCACCACGTCGACCAGCCCTTCGGTGGCCAACCGCGTCACCGCCTCAGAGACGGGACTGCGGGAAATGCCAAGCTGGTCGCAGATATCGCCCTTGCGCAGGATATCGCCCGGTTGATACGCCAGTGACAGGATCGCATCCTTCAGGCTGTGATAGACGCGTCCCGCCAACGTGCCATCATAGCCGTCCAGCGGCCTCAGCCGCACGGGTGCGGTGGTTTCAGCTTGATCCTTGTGCGGGCTGGTCGATAACATGCTAGAATGTTAGCGTTTGGTGCTGCGCAGTGCAATGCACAACGCGCCAATGGGGGGTGTTCATGAGACTTCGGGGAAAACGGGCCGTCGTGACTGCGGCGGGTGCGGGCATTGGTCAGGCCACGGCGCTGATCTTCGCGGCAGAGGGGGCTGAGGTCATCGCCACCGATATCAACGCCGACGCGCTTGGCCCTGCGGCCGATGCGGGCTGCACGGTCCATCAACTCGATGTGACCGATGGCGCGGCCGTGACCCGTTTTGCCGCCTCGGTTGGCGCGCCCGACATCTTGTTCAATTGCGCGGGATTCGTGCACCACGGTACGATTCTGGACTGTGACGATGACGCCTTCGATTTCAGCTTCAACCTTAACGTTCGTTCGATGTTTCGCGTCACCCGCGCCTTCTTGCCGTCGATGATTGATAATGGCGGCGCCAGCATCGTCAACATGGCCTCGGTCGTGTCGTCGATCATCGCCGCACCCAATCGCTTTGTTTACGGCGCGACCAAGGCCGCCGTCATCGGTATGACCAAGGGGATCGCAGCCGATTTCGTGACCCACGGCATCCGCTGCAACGCCATTTGCCCGGGCACCGTGGACAGCCCAAGCCTGCAGGCCCGGATGCGTGCGCAGGGTGATTACGAAACCGCCCGCGCCGCCTTTGTCGCGCGACAGCCCATGGGCCGGATCGCCGGTGCTGAAGAGGTTGCGAAGCTGGCCCTCTATCTGGCCAGCGACGAAAGCGCCTTTGTCACGGGGCAGGCCATGACGGTCGATGGCGGCTGGTCGAATATTTGAGGAGAGAGCAAGAATGAAACTGCTGCGCTATGGCCCCTTGGGGGCAGAAAAACCCGGAATGCTGGATGCGGATGGCCAACTGCGGGATCTGTCGGGCGTGGTCCCCGATATCGCGGGTGATGTGCTGACACCGGACGGTTTGGCGCGTCTCGCGGCACTTGATCCCGCGACCTTGCCCATCGTCCAAGGTGCGCCGCGTCTGGGCGCATGCGTCGGCAAGGTCGGCAAGATGATCTGCATTGGCCTGAATTATGCGGACCATGCGGCAGAATCGGGCATGGCAGTCCCGCCCGAACCGGTGCTGTTCTTCAAGGCCACATCCGCAATCTGCGGCCCGAACGATAACGTCCGCATTCCACGCGGTGCCCTGAAAACCGATTGGGAAGTCGAACTTGGCGTCGTGATCGGCCGCGAGGCGCGCTATGTCGATGCCGCAGATGCGATGGATCATGTTGCCGGCTACTGCATCGTCAATGATATGTCCGAACGCGCCTTCCAGATGGAGCGCGCGGGCCAATGGGTAAAGGGAAAGTCCGCCGACACCTTCGGCCCCACGGGCCCTTGGATGGTCACCAAGGACGAAGTGCCGGACCCACAGGACCTGTCCATGTGGCTTGAGGTGGACGGCCACCGCTATCAGGACGGATCGACCAAGACGATGGTCTACGGGGTTGCCCATCTGGTGCACTACATCAGCCAGTTCATGAGCTTGCAGCCAGGAGATATCATCTCCACCGGGACACCTCCCGGTGTGGGCATGGGGCAAAAACCGCAGGTCTATCTGCGCGAGGGGCAGGTAATGAAACTGGGCATCGACGGCTTGGGCGCGCAGCACCAGACGACGGTTGCCTGGAACGCATGACCGATAAATAGGTTACAAAAAATCGGCTTTTCGCTAATCTTTGTAACCTATTTCTGCCCCCGCCCCGGGTTCATCTTGGATTGAAAACTCCGGGGGGCCAGCTTGCTGGCGGGGGCTGCCCCCCTACGCCGTCCGCCATACCGCGCCGTCGGGAAATGTATGCCGCGTGATGCTGTCGGGTTTCATCTCGACCGAAAATCCCGGCAATTCCGGCGGCAGGTAACGACCGTTCATGGTGCGGACGGGGTCGATGAAATGTTCATGCAGGTGGTCCACGAATTCCAGCACGCGGTTTTCAAGGCTGCCTGATACGGCGATATAGTCCACAAAGCTCATGTGTTGGATCAGTTCACACAGACCGACGCCGCCGGCATGGGGGCAGACGGGCACGCCGAACTTGTCGGCCATCAGCATCACGGCCAAAATCTCGTTCGGCCCGGCAAGGCGGCAGCTGTCGACTTGGCAAAAGCTGATCGCGTCGGCTTGCAACAATTGTTTGAACATCACGGCGTTGTGGCAATGCTCGCCCGTTGCGACCTTGATCGGGGCCAGTTCGCGCGCGATCCGGGCATGGCCAAGGATGTCATCGGGGCTGGTAGGCTCCTCGATCCACCACGGGTTGAACTGCGCCAGCCGCTTCATGTTGGCGATGGCTTCCTCCACCCCCCAGACTTGATTGGCATCCATCATCAAGAACCGATCTGGGCCGATTTCGCCCCGGATGATGCCGGCACGGCGGATATCATCGTCGATGTTCGCGCCGACCTTCATCTTGAAATGCGTCCAGCCCTCGGCCAGCGCAGCCTGCATGAGCGCCTTGATTTTCGCATCGGAATAACCCAGCCAACCGGCGGATGTCGTGTAGGCCGGGTAGCCCGTGGCCTCCATCTGTGCCATTCTGGCAGCCCTGCCGGGGGCTTTTTCCTGCAATCTTTCAAGGGCTTCCGCTGGCGGCAGCGCGTCGGCCAGATAGCGCCAATCGATCAGGGCCACCATATCCGCGGGCGACATCTCGGCCAGCAGACGCCAGACGGGTTTGCCCGCGTGTTTGCCATACATATCCCAGACGGCATTCATCACGGCGGCAGAGGCAAGGTGTATCACGCCCTTTTCCGGTCCGGTCCAACGCAACTGGCTATCGCCGGTGACCAGTTTCCACACGGCGCCCATATCGGCAAAAAGATCCTCGACCTCGCGCCCCACCAGCAAGGCGCCAACGGCGTCGATCGCCGCGCAGCAAATCTCGTTCCCGCGTCCGATGGTGAAGGTCATGCCATGCCCGTCGGGGCCATTGTCCACGTGCAGCACCACGTAGGCGGCAGAGTAATCAGGGGCCTGATTCATTGCGTCCGACCCATCAAGTGTGCGACTTGTTGGGAAACGGACATCATGGGTGGTGACGTGGGTGATGCGCGCGGACATTTCGGGGGCCTCCGATTGCTGACGCCGGGTTTCCAGCGTTGATCATACTAGCATGCTAGTGGCCTCTGACGGGTCAGGCAACTCCATTCCGCGCCAAGAGGCGCAAGCGTGATGGCCAGCGCGGGACATGGCAGCGGCGGCCGAACGGAACAGCCACTGGATAGCATTGCGCGGCGCGACCCTGCGGTTCATCATCTGGCGGCGCGGCCCCGATGACGGGCCGGATTTGACCTGTCATCAAGCAAACTCTTGTGGATTGGCGTTGCCCTGTTGGCGCGTTGGCTGCCTTTTGCGGATGTCGCGCAGTTGGCATGGCTCCGCGTGTAAGGGCGAGTTGGGTCATGGCCTGAGGCATCGCGCCGCGACGCGGGGTGCGATGCAGGGCAGGCACAATCGCGTCTTTCCCGCCAGCGGTGGCTTGTTGCGGTGCGCCGCGCACTCTACATCGCTTGATATGAAGCGCTTCATTCCTTTCATGAAATCCGAACCGCTGGTGGCCGTTATCCGCCTGCAAGGTGTCATTGCCAGCCAAGGCCGTGGTGCAACCCTGAACGATGAAGGGATGGCACCCGTCATTGAGAAGGCGTTCAGCAAGGGCAAACCCAAGGCGGTTGCGCTGGTGATCAATTCGCCCGGCGGAAGCCCCGTCCAATCATCGCTGATTGCCGCGCGGATCCGGCGTTTGGCCGATGAAAAGGAACTGCCCGTCCATGCCTTCGTTGAAGATGTGGCCGCCTCGGGTGGATATTGGCTGGCGTGTGCGGCGGATCAGATATGGGTCGACCCAAGCTCGGTTGTGGGATCCATCGGCGTCATTTCCGCAGGCTTTGGGTTTCACGAATTCATCGGACGCTACGGGATTGAACGGCGCGTTCATACGGCGGGCAAGGATAAATCCATGCTGGATCCGTTCCGATCCGAGCGGCCCGAAGACGTGGAGCGGTTGAAGGCGCTGCAGGCGCAGATCCATGCCAGTTTCATCGCGCATGTTACCGCGCGCCGGGGTGACCGATTGGTGGAAGATGACAATCTGTTTTCAGGTGAATTCTGGGTTGGGGCCAAGGGCATCGAGCTGGGCCTTGCCGACGGGGTCGGGCATCTGGTGCCGAAGATGAAAGAGCTTTACGGCAACAAGACTCGCTTCTTGGCCTACGGCCCCAAGCGCGGCCTGTTCCAGCGGTTCGGCGCGCAGGTCGTCGATGCCGCGATCGGTCAAGTCGATGACCGCGCCCACTGGGCAAGGTTCGGCCTGTCGTGATGTTCAAGATCATCAGCCTTTTCCTGATCTTCATCGCGGTCTTGGCCATGTTGGGGCGGCTGCGCTGGCCCGGACGTGCAGGCGGGGCCAAGCGCATGCGGGGCCTGAAGAAACCACGGATCTGCCCGCAATGCGGGCGCTACAATTTGCGCGGTGGCCCTTGCCGTCATTGCGACGACGAAGGGCAGGTCTGACAGTATGACGACAGAGTTCCTTTATGCTGGCCTTGGCCTGATCATCCTGCTTTTGGCAGGCGATGTTTTGGTCAAGGGCGCCGTGAACCTGAGCCTGCGTCTGGGCATTCCCGCGTTGATCGTGAGCCTGACGGTGGTGGCCTTTGGCACGTCGGCGCCTGAACTTCTGATCTCCATCCAATCGATCCTTGACGGTGTGCCGGGGCTGGCGCTGGGCAATGTCGTGGGATCTAACACCGCCAACATATTGCTTGTGCTGGGTGTGCCCGCAATCGTGTCGGGGCTGGATACGCGCAAATGCGATACCAAACGCAGCTATCTGATGATGATCGGCGGTTCATTCCTGTTTATCGGGTTGGCTTTTGCGGGGCCGTTCGTGTGGTGGCATGGGCTGATCTTGCTTGTCGTGCTTGCGCTGGTGCTATTGGATCAGGCGCGCGCGGTGCAGGCACATCGGCGCGAGGCCAATGGCGTCGCACCCGAGGAGGAATTGGAAGAGGCCGACCCCGACATGCCGTGGTGGAAGATCGGCATCTACCTGTTGCTTGGCCTGATCGGCCTGCCACTGGGTGCCAGCCTGCTGGTCGATAGCGCCACCGCGATCGCGTCAGCCTATGGGGTCAGTGACACGGTGATCGGCCTGACCCTTGTGGCGGTGGGCACATCGCTACCTGAACTGGCGACGACGGTCATGGCCGCAATCCGCAAGCATGCGGAGGTCGCTTTGGGCAACGTCATCGGGTCGAACCTTTTCAACCTTTTGGGTATCATGGGGGTTGCCGCACTGGTCGGCCCGATCCCGGTGGACGTCGAAATCTTGCGTTATGACCTTTGGGTGATGATTGGCGCATCGCTGCTTTTGCTGCCGTTCGTCTTTTGGTCGATCCATATGGGCAGGGCTGTCGGATTTGGTTTTGTCGCACTTTACACCATCTATATCGTCAGCCTGTTCTAAGGAGGGTATGATGACGGCATTGGTGACTGGCGCGGGGAAGCGATTGGGCCGCGCGATGGCATTGGAACTGGCGCGGCAGGGCCATGATGTGGCCGTGCATTATGCCACCAGCGCCGACGCGGCCGAAGACGTGGCCGACGAGGTGCGCAAGCTGGGCCGCAGTGCCGTGACCTTGCAGGCAGATCTGCTGGACGAGGACGCGATGCAGGCGCTGTTGCCGCGCGCCGCGAAGGCACTGGGGCCGATCACGGTTCTGATCAACAATGCTTCGATCTTTGAATATGACAATTTCCAGACCGCCACGCGTGCCGGTTGGGATCGACATCTGGAAAGCAACCTGCGCGCGCCTTTCGTGTTGACGCAGGCGTTGGCCGCGCAGGTTCCCGACCCGGACACCGATGAGCGCGGCGAGCCGGTGGCCAAGGGCCTGATCGTGAACATGATTGATCAGCGGGTGCGCAAGCTGACGCCCGAGTTCACGAGTTATACGATTGCCAAGATGGCGTTGTGGGCGATGACCCAGACGGCGGCTCAGGGGTTGGCCCCGCGGGTGCGGGTCAACGCCATTGGTCCGGGCCCCACCATGCAGGGCACGCGCCAGTCTGCCGCGCATTTCGATGCGCAGCGGCGGGCGACGATTCTGGAACGTGGCGCAGAGCCGGAGGCCATCACCGATGCATTGCGTTATTTCCTGACAGCGCGGGCAGTTACAGGGCAGTTGATATGCGTGGACGGCGGTCAACACCTTGCGTGGCAGACCCCCGATGTTCTGGGTGTGGAATAGGTTTTCAGCCACGTCGATTTGAGTTGTCCACTTCCGTTTACGTTGTAACAGACGTGTGACAGGGACATGTCGGGGCAATGACTGGCCAGGCTGAAGAAAAAAATATATAACTAAAACAAATACTTGCAGCGGGGCTTAATTTTTAGGCAAAGTCCAGAACCCTGCAGAAAACAAGGAGAAATTCTGGATGCCCCAGATTTACCCCTAAGCTTATCCACAGGAATGGTGGATGCCTTAATGCTTGAAACCGGCCATCCGCCGTTGCAGCCGAAAATGGAATCGCAGATATCGCCTGAGCATGCCAGAAACAGCCGCCCCATCGCCCCAAACCGGGCACCGCCTGATCCAGTCTTACCTCAAGACGCTGGATAACTCGCCCGGTGTTTACCGGATGCTGGATGCGCAAAGCCGGGTGCTTTACGTAGGTAAGGCGCGCAGCCTGAAGAAGCGGGTGGCGAATTATGCCAAGCCGACGGGCCATTCCGGACGCATTGCCCGGATGATCCGCGAAACCACCAGCATGATGTTCCTGACGACCCGGACCGAAACCGAGGCGCTGCTGCTGGAACAGAACCTGATCAAGCAGTTGAAGCCGCGCTACAACGTGCTGCTGCGCGACGACAAGTCGTTTCCCAATATTCTGGTGTCCGGCGAACACGACTTTCCGCAGATCAAGAAGCATCGCGGTGCGAAAAAGGAAAAAGGCAGCTATTTCGGACCATTCGCAAGTGCCGGTGCCGTCAACCGTACGCTGAACCAGCTGCAAAAGGTATTCCTGCTGCGGAACTGTTCCGATGCGATGTTCCAAAGCCGCACGCGGCCTTGCCTGCTTTACCAGATAAAACGGTGTTCCGCGCCTTGCGTCGGCCATATCAGCGCCGAGGATTATGCCCTGACCGTGCGTGATGCCACGCGGTTCCTGCGTGGTGACAGCACCGATATTCAAGCGCGTCTTGCCGCGGACATGACCACGGCATCCGAGGCGATGGAGTTCGAACGTGCCGCCGCGCTGCGCGACCGTATTCGTGCCTTGACCAATGTGCAGTCGTCGCAAGGTATCAACCCGCGCGGCGTCGCCGAAGCAGATGTGATTGCACTCCATATGGAAGGGGGGCAGGCCTGTGTGCAGGTCTTCTTTATCCGCGCGCATCAAAACTGGGGCAACCGCGATTTCTATCCGCGGGTCGGGGTCGACATCGATGCGCCCGAGGTGCTGGAGGCCTTCCTAGGGCAGTTCTATGATACCAAGGACCCGCCACGGCAATTGTTGCTGTCCCATCCGATCGACAATCTGGACCTGATGGAAGATGCATTGGCCCAGAAACTGGGTCGCAAGGTCGAGATCCTTGTGCCGCAACGCGGTGAAAAGGCCGAGTTGGTCGACGGGGCGTTGCGAAATGCCCGTGAAAGCCTTGCGCGCAAGATGTCGGAAAGCGCGACCCAGACCAAGCTGCTGGCGGGGTTGGCCGAGGCGTTCGGTCTGGATGCGCCGCCAAAACGGGTCGAGGTTTACGATAACTCTCATATTCAGGGCACGAATGCCGTGGGTGGCATGATCGTGGCCGGGCCTGATGGTTTCCTGAAGTCGCAATACCGCAAGTTCAACATCAAGGATGATCGCATTACTCCCGGCGATGACTTCGGCATGATGAAAGAGGTTCTGACGCGGCGGTTCCAACGCCTGCTCAAGGAAGATCCCGACCGCAAGTCAGATGCTTGGCCGGACCTGCTGTTGATTGACGGCGGTGCCGGACAGGTTTCCGCCGTGGCGCAAATCATGGGTGAACTGGGGGTAACGGATGTGCCGTTCATCGGTGTTGCCAAGGGGATTGATCGCGATGCCGGAAAAGAGGAATTTCACCGCCCCGGCGCCCGCCCGACGGCCTTGAGACACAATGACCCGGTTCTTTATTTCATTCAGCGCCTGCGGGATGAGGCGCACCGTTTTGCCATCGGTGCACACCGCGCGAAACGGTCCAAGGCGGTATCGGCCACACCCCTTGACGATGTGCCCGGCGTCGGAGCGACGCGGAAGCGCGCGCTGTTACTGCATTTTGGTAGTGCCAAGGCGGTGGCGCGCGCCGATTTGTCCGATCTCAGTGCAGTCGAGGGGATTTCGGATACAATTGCCGAAACCATCTATGACTTCTTCCATGACCGGGATTGAACAGGTAAGTCTATTCTCATGCGCTGGAGCCTACCCAACACCCTGACCGTCTTTCGCTTGGCCGCCGCGCCGATGGTCGCATTCGTTTTCCTTCTGCTGCCGCGCCCGGCGGCCGACTGGGTGGCCGTGATCTTGTTCCTCGGGGCATCGTTGACCGATTACCTTGACGGGTGGCTGGCGCGCAAATGGGGACAGATCAGCAAATTCGGCACGATGCTGGACCCGATTGCAGACAAGGCGATGGTGGTCATCGCGCTGGCGGTCTTGATGGGGCTGTTGGGGGTGACTGCATGGCTGTTGGTGCCGGTGACCGTGATCTTGTTCCGCGAGGTTTTCGTTTCCGGCCTGCGGGAGTTTCTTGGCGATGCGGCGGGGACGCTCAAGGTGACATCGCTGGCGAAATGGAAGACAACCGTGCAGATGATCGCGATCAGCCTGCTGTTCGCCTGGGGATTGTTCGAACATTACTTCGGAATGCAGACCTATGGCATGGACGGCGAAATCGTCACGGGTGTCCTGCGCGGTGCGATTCCGGACGAACTTGGCATCATATGGAAGTATCAGGGCTTGCTGGTATCCTCTTACGCGGGATTGATATTGTTGTGGCTGGCGGCTTTGCTGACGTTGGTCACGGGGGCAGACTATTTCCGCAAGGCGTTGCCCCTGCTGCGGGACGACTAAGATGGACCTGCGCTATTTTGCATGGCTGCGCGAACGCATCGGCACCGGGCACGAGACGATCCAGACCGAGGCGGCGACCGTGCTTGATCTGATCGCGGAGTTGAAAACCCGTTCTGAGGCGCATGCCTTTGCTTTTTCCGATCTTGCGGCAATTCGCGCGGCCGTCGATCAGGAGCTTGTCGATATGGACGCCCCCCTGCGCGATGCAAAAGAGGTCGCGTTCTTTCCTCCGATGACAGGTGGCTGATGGATGTCCGGGTGCAAGATGCCCCTTTCGACATGGGGGCCGAGTTGAACCGATTTGCCGCCGGGGTTGACGGCGCGGGGGCCGTGGTCAGCTTTACCGGCATTGTGCGCGGTGTCGCCAGCGGAGATCTGGAGGCCATGGAAATCGAGCACTACCCCGGCATGACGGAACGTGCGCTGACACAGATCGTCGGTGATGCCGTGGCGCGGTGGGATCTGGCCGATGCGCTGGTAATCCACCGCCACGGGCGCCTGTCACCCGCTGCGCCGATCATGATGGTCGCCACCGCCGCCCGGCACAGGGGTGATGCATTCGCGGCGGCCGAGTTCCTGATGGATTACCTGAAATCTCGCGCGCCCTTCTGGAAGAAGGAAATCACCCGGTCGGGTGCACAATGGGTTGCGGCAAGGGAAGATGACGAAAACGCGCTTGCGCGCTGGTAATCGGTCATCCCGCCTTGTTCCTGAAACATGGCCGCCGGAGTTTCCGGGCCTTGTGACCCCGCCAAAGTTTGGATGGAAAAGTCCGCCCCGGCCCGATCAGCCCTGATTCTGGCGTTCGATGTAGATCCGCATTTCTTCCGCCTCTTGCCGCGCCTCGCGCAGCCCTTCCATCGCGGCACGCAATTCGGCTTCGGTCTGGCTCAGTTGATTGGTCAGTTCCGCTTCGCGCTGCTGCAGATAGGTGATCGCCTGATCGCGGGTTTCCTCGGCGTCGTGCAGGGCTTTTGCCATTTCTTCCATCTCGCTAATGTCCGCGCCGCTGACCCGTGAAAACCGCGTGATCAGCCAATGGGCGAACCAGCCGAGCACAAAGGCAACGAACAAGATCAGGGCAATGGCAATAATGAATTCGAAACGGTTCATGCGCGGTCCTTAATTGTCCTCGTCGCGGTCTGGCCGCATCTGAGGGCGGAAGTCAGCTGGCGGTGCGGTAACGGGCCTCGCGGGGGCATCGGGGTCGGCGTTCGGCGGCTCATCACCGGTGTCCTCTTCCGCAACCTCGGTCGCGCCGGCCAGAAGCCGGAACTCGATCCGGCGGTTCGTCTCGCGGCCGTCTTCTTCTTGGTTGTCCGCGATCGGCTGGCTTTCGCCGTAGCCTTGCGCGGTCAGGTTGGAGACCAGCACACCGCGCGCCAAAAGCCCGTTCAGGACCGCATCGGCGCGCGATTGGCTGAGGTTCAGGTTCATTTCCTCGCGGCCCTGACTGTCGGTGTGGCCGCCGATTTCCATCCGTGTTTCCCGACAATCAGGCAAGATCTCTGCCAGTGCATCCAGCACCACGCCCGCCTGCCGGTTGATCTCTACCGAACCGGGATCAAAGGTGATCTTGGTTTCGTCCAGAACGGTGTTGATCCGCGCGACGCATTCCTCGGGCGATGGCAGGGATGCGATGGGGTCAAGCGCCTCGACGTATGTCACGTTGATCTCGAAATTCTGACCGTCCCCCAGATTGCCCGACAGGGTGCGGGTCAGGTCCGATACCGCATCGGGGTCCCCGGTGTTGCCGGCAAGGATCACGGTATCGGGTTCGACAGTCACAGATCCGTCGTTCAACTGCGACAAGGCGGCCAGCCCCGCGAGAACGCGAAGCGTCCAGCCCGGTGGCAGATCGGCAACCTGACGCGTGGCAAAGTCGACGTTGTCGCCACCAAACAGGGCATGGGTATAGGACCGGACGGCGGCTTCCACTTCGTCATCGGGCAAGCGCCCGCGCAGTTCCACGCCGCCGTCATCGCCCAGCCGGGCCACGAAACGCGGTGGCCCCGCCTCGGTGGCGGCAGGGGCCTCGGGCAGAACGCCGTGCAAGGAAAACACGGCTGGAAGTGCTTCATCAAGTTCACCGATCGCGCGGTCGAAGCTGTCTTGGGCCATGCCTTGCGGACCAATCAGCGTCACGTCCGCATCCGAGAATGTCACACTGCCGCCGCCGATGTCGGCAAGGGACGCGATGGCCGTGGATACGGCCGTTCCCCATTGCGGCGATGGGACGCCAAGCCCGATGGGGCAGTCGATCACGCCTTGCGTGCCCGCCGTTCGTGCGGCCAGGATGATCCGGTCCCGCGATTGGATGGTGTCGGCGGAACATGCCTCGAAGCGGGGTTCATCATCGTCGATGATGTAGCGCAGGGTAAATGGTGTGATCACCGGACGCGGGGCGGAGATATCGAGGATGACGGTAACGCCATCGGGTTGCCCACGTTCCAGCGCGGCTTCGAATGCGGCGCGCTGTGCGACACTTTCGCTGACGGCCTGCACTTCGACCCTGTCTTCGTAGACGGTGACCTTGGAGCGGGGCAGTTCCAGCAAAGCGCGCAGCCCAAATTCCATCGCCGCGACCCAGGTTGCCGGCGTCGCGTAATCGGCGGTTTCCACCATGTCGACGACCTCGACCCCTTCGGAAATAGCGGCAATTGCAGCGGCGACGGCTTCGCTTCCGACAGCGGTGGGGATCAGCCCGATCAATTGGATTCCGTCACCATTGCGCAGCATGTCCAGCGAAAACCGTGGTGGGGTGATAGTGGCGGGGTCGATCACGTCTTGCTGGTTCACGATCCGGTCGGCATCGACGACGGCGGCCGCGCGTGAATAGGACCGCAGGCGCGACGCTTCGTCTGGCGCAGTGCCCGTCAGATAAAGTTGCAGGCCATCTGCGTGGACGGCCACCCAATCCATCCCGGCCTCGCGCATGGCGAACGCAACAGCCTCGGTCGAGCGATCTTCGATCTGTTGCGCGGTAATGATCGCGGCGGCCACGCTTAACGTGGCGGCAACCGCAAAGGCCGCGATACCCAAGATGAGTTGATGTTTCTTCATCCGAGAACGATTACCTGCTGCACGGTTGTTACCCGGGTTATCGCCTTGTGCGGCGGTGTTCAATCACAGCAGCGCCGCAGCGGCGAAAAACAGCGCGACCAGCAGTCCGGTATCGCGATTGGACCGGAACAGTCGCAGGCAGACATCGGCGTCGTCGATCTTGAGTTGCCCCAGTTGCCACGCCATGTGCCAGCCCATTGCCCAAGCGCCGCCCACCGCCAGCACCATTGCAAGCATATTGCCGCCGGGGGCCAGTGCCACGATGGCGGCGGCGGTCATCAGCACCACGCTTGCCACCATGAACCCGCGCAACCATGGGACTGTTGCGGCGCCAAACAACCGGGCCGTGGACTTCACGCCGATCAGGGCATCGTCCTCGGTATCTTGGTGTGCATAGATCGTGTCGTAAAATAACGTCCATGCAATGCCTGAGAGGTAAAGCAGGACGGCGGGCCAACCCAGTGACCCGTCATGTGCCGTCCATGCCAACAGAGCGCCCCAGTTGAACGCCAGCCCCAGAAAGACCTGTGGCCACCAAGTGAACCGCTTTGCAAATGGATAGATCGCGACTGGTACCAGCGCCACGATACCCAGAATAATGGCGTTGAGGTTGAAGCTCAGCAAGATCACCAGCGCAATCAGGCATTGGACCATCAACCACAAGAACGCCTGTCTGACGGTGACCTGCCCGGATGGGATGGGGCGGCTTTTGGTACGCGCCACGGCGGCGTCAAAATTGCGATCGGTGATATCGTTCCAAGTGCAGCCCGCGCCCCGCATCAAGAAGGCCCCGATAGCGCACCCGATGACGATCCAGCCGTCGAACAGACGCAAGCCAGCGGGATCAGCGGCGGCGGCTAGCAATACCCCCCACCAGCAAGGCAGCAGCAACAACCACGTCCCGATTGGCCGGTCGGCCCGAGACAGGCGGAGATAGGGCCGCGACCACCCAGGCGCGGCATGGTCAACCCAGTTGCCGCGGACGGCATCCGCGACTTCACCGCCGACGCGATCCGCAAGATCGACCTCTGCCTCTGGCGTTCCGTCCGTCACGCTCATATGTCTTGCCTCATGTCCGCGATGCCCAAGATACGCCTGTTTGTAGATCACGCCTTGGGGGCGGGGCAAACCGTTCCCTTGTCGCGGGAACAGGCGCATTACCTGTTTGGCGTCATGCGACAGGATGTTGGCGCAGCGATTGCATTGTTCAACAGCAAGGACGGAGAGTGGCGCGCCGAGGTGGTCAAGGCGGGCAAGCGTGGCGGTATCCTTGTCTGTGACGTGCAGACACGCCCTTTGCAGATGCCGCCTGACCTGTGGCTGCTGTTTGCCCCGATCAAGAAGGCGCGGACCGATTTCATCGTCGAAAAGGCGACCGAGATGGGGGCCGTGCGGATTTGCCCGGTGCAGACGGCATTCACCAACTCTGAACGCATCCGCCAAGACCGGTTGCAGGCTCATGCCATTGAGGCCGCTGAGCAATGTGGCGGCACATTCGTACCCGAGGTGGCGGAGTTGTCAAAGCTGGATACTGTCTTGCGCGACTGGCCGGAAGATCGGCACCTGATCTTTGCGGATGAGAGCATGGTCGGCGCGCAGACCGCGTTGCAGGCCGCCCCCGCCGCCGAGAAATGGGCAATTCTGATCGGACCCGAGGGCGGGTTTTCCGATGCGGAACGGGCGCGGTTGCGCGGTTTGCCGTTCGTGACGCCGCTGTCGCTGGGTCCGCGTATCTTGCGGGCCGATACGGCGGCAGTCGCGGCCTTGACGCTGTTTCAGGCAAACCGGGGCGACTGGTGAGCGGCTTCCTGCGCCCGGAGGCGCGTGCCGTGCTGATCCGCTGGCGCGAGGTGATTGCGGCGGTTGCGGTTGCGGCATTCGGTTTGTGGGTTGCACAACGGCACGGTGTGATCTTGCCGGCCTTTGGCTGGGTTCTGGTCGTGGCGGGAGCCTTGTCGCTTGTGCCCGCGATCCGCCGTGCGCGGTTTGCCACCTCTGGTCAGGGGCCGGGTGTGGTGACCGTGACGGAAGGGCAGATTGATTATCTTGGTCCTTACTATGGCGGCGCGATCGCCATGGACCTGCTGGACGGGGTGTCGTTGCGGCGGGCGGGGGACAAGAAGGCCTATTGGGTGCTGGCGCAGGCGAACGAGGTGTTGGTCATTCCGGCCGATGCGCGTGGCGCCGAAGCGTTGTTTGATGCCTTCACAGCCTTGGATGGCCTGCGCAGCCAGCAATTGTTGTCGGCGCTTGCGCAGGACGTGCCGGGCACCACCGTGTTGTGGCGCAGAGACCGTAGCCACCCGGCCTTGACACGGTGAACGGTGCGGTTCAGGTCTCGGTATTGAACACGTGCAGCCAGATCGGAGCCTCTTTCATGTCAATCCCTCAATCCGGCGGCGGCCCGATCGAACGGCACGAGCAGATGGTCGAGTATCTGGCTGAGGGCAGCAAACCCAAGGATGCTTGGCGGATTGGCACCGAGCACGAGAAATTCGGTTATTGCCGCGATACTCTCTTGCCACTGCCCTACGAGGGCGAACGGTCGATCAAGGCGGTGCTGGAGGGGTTGCGCGACCGCTTTGCCTGGAACCCCGTGTTGGAAGGCGGCCACATCATCGGGCTGGAAAAGGACGGCGCGAATGTCAGTCTGGAACCCGGTGGCGCGCTGGAGCTGTCCGGCGCTCCGCTGGAGACGATTCACCAGACCTGCGACGAGGTGAACGACCACCTGCGGGAGGTCAAGACAGTGGCCGACCAGATCGGCGTGGAATTCATCGGACTGGGGGCCGCGCCGATCTGGATGCATGACCAGATGCCGCTGATGCCCAAGGGCCGTTACAAGTTGATGGATGCCTACATGCAGAAAGTCGGCACCATGGGCACCACCATGATGCGCCGGACCTGCACGGTACAGGTCAACCTTGATTTCGGGTCCGAGGCGGACATGGTGCAGAAGTTCCGCGTGGCCTTGGCGTTGCAGCCGGTGGCGACAGCGCTGTTTGCCAACTCGCCCTTTTTCGAGGGCAAGGTGAACGGCCACAAAAGCTGGCGCGCGCTGGTTTGGCGCAACCTTGACCCGGATCGCACCGGCATGCTGCCTTTTGCGTTCGAAGACGGTTTCGGGTTTGAACGGTATGTGGATTACGCGTTGGATGTGCCGATGTATTTCGTCTACCGCGATGGCAAATACATCAATGCGCTGGGCCAGTCGTTCCGGGATTTCCTGAAGGGCGAATTACCCGCGCTACCCGGAGAAAAGCCCACCCTTTCGGATTTCGCGGACCACCTGACCACGATCTTCCCCGAAGCGCGGCTCAAGAAATTCATCGAGATGCGAGGTGCCGACGGCGGCCCGTGGCGGCGGTTGTGCGCCTTGCCCGCGTTCTGGGTGGGGCTGATGTATGACCAAAGCGCGCTGGATGCGGCATGGGATCTGGTCAAGGGGTGGGATGCCGAAACACGCGACGCACTGCGCGTGGCGTCATCGGTCGATGGGCTGCAGGCGGTGGTCGGCAAGATCGGTATGCTTGATCTGGCACGCGAGGTTCTGGCCATTTCCGAAGCGGGCCTGAAGGCGCGGGCGCGGCCCGGTGCCGGTGGATTGATCGCGGATGAGACGCATTTCCTGAACGCGCTCAAGGATAGCGTGGAAACGGGCCAAACCCCCGCCGATGAAATGTTGGCGCATTATTATGGCGATTGGGGCGGCGATCTGACCCGGATCTACGAGGCTTATCGATACTAGGCAGCGATCTGACCAGCGGCGATCGGATCGTTCCCGAACTGGTTTGGCCCGTCCGTGCCTTTCTGGATGAAGAAATAGATCAGGATCAGCACGCCGATCAGCGGAACAAAGATCAGCAGGTACCACCAGCCGGATTTGTCCACATCATGCAATCTGCGCACGCCCACGGCGATTGACGGTACGATCACGGCCAGCATCCAGATCAGGCCCAGAAGGCCCACGCCGCCGGTCAGAGAGCTGAACAGCGCAGCATCGACGATGTTGAGGATGATCGACATGCCAAAGCTGAACAGGGCGAACCACCAGAATTCCGATCGCGCGGCGCGACCCGAAAAAGTTGCGTATTTTTGCGTGAGGACGGTGCGGGCGGCGGTGCTGAAATCCATGGTTCTGTCCCTTTCAGATTGCGTTACCGGTCAAGACTTGCCGATTTTTGGCTCTGCTCCCTTGAGCAGTCGCATGATGTTGGCCTCATGTCGGTTAAAAATCAACGCGGCAAGCAACAGGGTCAGAAGACCGGCCGTCGGCATGCCCAGCATATAGATGGCCGCAGGTGTGAGTGCTGCGGCGACAAGTGCGGATAACGATGAATAGCGCGTGACCGCGGCGGTCAGCGCCCAGAGGGCACAAGCGGCAATGCCCGCGGGCCAGAACAGGGCCATCAGCGTGCCAAGGTAGGTGGCCACACCCTTGCCGCCCTTGAACCGCAGAAAGATGGGAAAGCAATGCCCGAGGAAGGCCGCGAAGGCAGCGAGCTGAACGGCGTCCTCGGCCAGAAATGCACGTGCGACCAACACTGCAATCGCCCCTTTGCCCGCATCAAGAACCAAGGTCAGCAGGGCCGCCATCTTGTTGCCCGTGCGCAAGACGTTGGTGGCCCCTATGTTGCCCGACCCGATGTGGCGAATGTCACCCAACCCGAACAGCCGCGCCATCACGATGCCGAACGGAACGGAACCAAGCAGATAAGCCAGCGCAGCCGTGATCGCGAGCAAGCCGGGGGCGGTGTCGAATATTGGCATCAGGATTTGCTCCGTTCATAGGCAATGACGCCGCCGACCAACGTCTTTTCCACCCGTCCCTGCATCCGCTGACCATCGAACGGGGTGTTCTTGGATTTCGATCGCAGCGTGAAACGATCCAGAACGATGGGGGTATCGGGGTTGAACAGGACCACATCGGCGGGCGCGCCGACACGCAAATCCCCCCCCGGGACGCCGAAACGGCGCGCCGGATTGAGGGATATCGCGCGAAAGAGTTCAGGCAGCGTCAGGTGACCCGCATGATAAAGCCGCAACGCGGCCGGCAGCAGCGTTTCAAGACCGACGGCACCAGATGCGGCGGCCTCAAACGGCAGGCGCTTGCTTTCCTCGTCCTGCGGCGTGTGCATCGAACAGATGATGTCGATCAGACCGTCGCGCACGGCCTCGACCATGGCCATGCGGTCGTCTTCGGACCGCAGCGGCGGCTTGACCTTGAAGAAGGTGCGATAGTCGGCAACATCCAATTCATTCAGCGTCAGATGGTGGATCGAGATGCCCGCCGTGACGTTCAGACCCAGCGCCTTTGCGCGGGCAAGGGCGGGCAGGGCAGCGGCCGTGGTGATCTGGTCCGCATGATAGGCGACGCCCGTCATTTCGACCAACGCAAGGTCACGCTCCAGCCCGATGCGTTCCGCCATCGGTGTAACAGACGGCAACCCGCGCAGTGATGCGAATTTGCCCGAGGTGACGGCCGCCCCGTGGCTGAGCCCCGGATCCTGCGGATGCCCCACAATCAGCGCGCCGAGACTGCGGGCATAGGTCATGCAGCGTGACAGCACCTTGGTATCGGTGACCACATGATCGCCGTCGGTGAAGGCCACGGCCCCGGCATCGCGCAGAAACCCGATTTCCGTCATTTCGCGCCCGGCGCGGTCCTTGGTCAGGGCGGCCATCGGGCGGAAGTGCACCGGAGCGCTTTCCTGTCCGCGCTTCTTGACGAATTCCAACACCTCGGGGGTATCGATGGGGGTGGTTGTGTCGGGGCGGGTGACGATGGTGGTGACACCGCCCGCCGCGGCGGCGGCCCCTGCGGTCCGAAACGATTCCTTGTGCCGTTCGCCCGGTTCGCCAACTTTGACGCCGATATCGACGATACCGGGGGCAAGACAAAGCCCGCCGCAATCGATGCCGCCTGCGCGCGGACCCTCGCCCATTTCGGCGATCAGGCCGCCTTCGATGCGGAGCCAGCCAAGCGTTTCGGTCCCTGCTGCCGGATCGATCAGGCGCGCGTTACGGTAAAGTGCGTTGGTCATTGGCAAGTGGCCCTTTGGCGGGTGGCATCAACAGCGCAATGGATCCGAGCGTGGATATGGCGCGGATCCCACGTTTGGCGAAACCCGATGCGGAATTGCTTGGGGTGCCAGGTATCGTGGCGGCGGTCTTGTTCCTTTGGCATTGGCGGTGCGGGCAGGTGGGCGAACCCACCTTTGCCGGGGGCTGTCACCGCCCCTGAAAAGCCCAGCCCGATGCTTGCGGCAGTGGCGCACGGAAGGGCGAAGGCAGCGGGTTGGTCAGTCACGTCAGCCACCAAGATACACCTGCCACGACCAGTATCGTCAGCAAGACCCAAAGAACGATGGCGGGTCTGAGCGGCTCGGGTGCGATCTGTGGTTCTGGGGTGGACGCAGGGCTTGGCGTCACGACCGCCTTGGGCAGGTCGGCGTCATGGTCCGCCACCGCCATCGGCAGCGATGCAATCAGCGTCGCCTCGGGGCCGGGCACCAGCGCGCCGTCGACGGCGCTGTCGGGGGCCAACAAGACCGCGCCGCCAATCGCGTTCAATCGGCTGGCGGCGGTGGCCAGTGGACCGTCCTCCAGATCGAAGGCGGCGCCGACATAGGCCGACAGGTCCAGATCCCCCAGATCCTCGACCGGGAACAACTCGATCCTGTCGGTCGCAAGGCTATCGGCGCCGATCCAGTCGGCCAAGGGGGGCAGGTCAGCCGTGTCACCCTGTGCCCGCGTCAGGTTCGTGTGCCGCGCGGTGACGTCACGGTTAAGGGCGAAGATATGCAGGCGTGGCGGGATCACGGTTTGGGACCCTTGGATGGTTGCTTCCAAGATTGCCGCGGCGTGGCAACATCCTTGCGAACGGGCAGCGGGTGCCGCCCAAGATCATTCTTGCGGTTTCCAAGGGGCTGGGGTCGGTTGGAACCGCTCATACCATGACCCCTTTTGGCGTTCTTGCGGCGCGCAGGTTCCGCGCCAGGAGGTCCATTGCGGCCATGCGGACGGCAACGCCCATCTCAACCTGTTCCTGAATAACGCTCCGATTGATGTCATCGGCAAGTGTGCCGTCAATCTCCACCCCGCGGTTCATGGGGCCGGGATGCATCACGATGGCGTCGGGTTTCGCGTTGCTCAGCTTCTCGGCGTCCAGCCCGAAACGATGATAGTATTCGCGTTCGGATGGGATGAAGGCGCCGTCCATCCGTTCTTTTTGCAGCCGTAGCATCATCACCACGTCGCAGTCGGCCAGCCCCTGTGCCATGTCGTCGTAAACCTCGACCCCCCAGTCGGAGACACCCGAGGGCATCAAGGTGGGTGGCCCGATCAGGCGAATGCGGTTCTCCAGCTTGCCAAGCAACAAGATATTGGACCGCGCCACGCGGCTGTGGGCGATATCGCCGCAAATGGCGATGTTAAGACGGTGCAGCCGCCCCTTGGCGCGCCGAATGGTCAGCGCGTCCAGCAGGGCCTGCGTCGGGTGTTCATGCCGCCCGTCGCCTGCGTTCAGAACCGCGCAATTCACCTTTTGCGCCAGAAGTTCGACCGCGCCTGAATGGGGATGGCGCACCACCAACAGGTCAGGGTGCATCGCGTTCAGCGTCAGCGCCGTGTCGATCAGGGTTTCGCCCTTCTTGAGCGAACTGGCCTGCATCGCCATGTTCATCACGTCCGCGCCAAGGCGTTTGCCCGCAATTTCGAAACTGGCCTGTGTCCGTGTCGAGGCCTCGAAAAACATGTTGATCTGGGTCAGACCCTGCAGAGCGGTGCCGTGCTTGGATGCACCGCGCTCCATCTCGGCGTATTGATCGGCCAGATCCAGCAGGGTGTGGATCTCATCCGGAGCCAGTTGTTCGATCCCCAACAGATGCTTTTGGCGAAACGACATCGTGTTTTCCTCTGGCTGGCACAGACGTCTTATAAGGTGCAGGGCGGCGGCGCGGCAAGCCATCAGGCCATTTACGAAGCCAAGGCGTCGGAGTAGCTTGGCACCATGTTGGATGACCTTGATTTTCACACTGCAAAGGCGTTGCTGGACTGGCAGATTGAACTGGGCGCGGATGAGGCATTGCTGGATGCGCCCGTCAACCGGTTCGAGGTCACCGATTCTGCGCCCAAGTCCGCACCGCCGGTAACCGCGGCTGTGCCGTCAGAGGCTGCGCTTGTGCCGGAAGTGGACCCGGTCGATGCCGCGCGCCAAATGGCCGCCGCTGCAGATAGCATTGAAGCCTTGCGAGCCGCGATGGAGGCGTATCCCCACTGCGATCTCAAGATGAGCGCGAAGCAGTTGGTTTTTGCCGACGGCGTCCCCGGCGCACGCGTCATGATTGTCGGCGAAGCACCGGGCCGGGAAGAGGATTTGCAGGGCAAGCCCTTTGTCGGCCCCGCCGGACAGTTGCTGGACAAGATGCTGGCCGCAATCAATCTGGACCGGACCAAGAACGTCTACATCACCAACATGTTGCCTTGGCGGCCACCGCAAAATGCCGACCCGACACAGACGCAACTGGATATGATGCGCCCCTTTGTCGAGCGGCACATCGTGCTGGCCGGTCCCGACGTGCTGGTTTTGATGGGCAACGCTGCCTGTCAGGGTCTTTTGGGGCGGCGTGGCATCATGCGGATGCGTGGACAGTGGGAAGAGGTTCTGGGCCGCCCCGCCCTGCCCATGTTCCACCCGGCGTTCTTGTTGCGCCAGCCAATCATGAAGCGCGAGGCATGGGCCGATCTGCTGGCGTTGCAGGCGCGCCTGAAAGGGCAGCCATGATTGGACCGATCCTGCTTTTGACATTCGGGCCGCCTCATCGGGCGGCAACGGTGCTTGGCGCGGGGGCCATACCCACATGAACCGCATCGATGATACCATCGCTTTTGTCCCTGTTCGCATAGCTGTTCTGGCCGTGTCTGATACGCGCGGGCTGGCGCAGGACAAATCGGGGGATCTGTTGGTTCAACGCCTGACCGATGCGGGCCACAAGCTGGCGGCGCGGCACATCTTGCGCGATGACCGCAGCGCGATTGCCGATCAGTTGCGCGCCTGGTGTGCCGACCCCGGTGTTGATGTGATCATCACCACCGGCGGAACCGGCCTGACGGGGCGTGACGTGACGGTCGAGGCCCATCGGGAAGTCTACGAAAAAGAGATCGACGCCTTTGGCACGGTGTTCACAATGATCTCGATGCAGAAGATCGGCACAAGCGCCGTGCAATCGCGCGCTACGGGCGGCGTTGCCAGTGGCACATACCTGTTTGCGTTGCCGGGATCATCAGGGGCGTGCCGTGATGCGTGGGATGAGATACTGCGTTGGCAACTGGATATTCGCCACCGCCCCTGCAACTTCGTTGAAATCATGCCAAGACTGGATGAACATCTGCGGCGGAAATGACTCGCAGAAACTTGAAGCGTTTTTTTGGACGTTGCGGCCTCTCCGACTACTTTACAGCTAATTGGCAGCGCAAAAGGCTTGATACATGAGATTTTTCGGTCGGGCCCTGGTGGGTTTGTTCTTGGTGGCGTTGACCATTGGCCTGCTTGCCATGGCTGGCAATACCGTCTGGTCCGCGTTTCAGGCCCGCTTGGCTGACGCAGCCGGCGCGCCGCCGCCCCGCGAACGTGTCTTCACCGCCGAGGTCATGGTGGTCGAACCGGTGACGGCGACGCCGGTTCTGACGGCTTTCGGCGAGGTCCGCAGCCGCCGCACACTTGAATTGCGGGCACCGGCCGAAGGAACGGTCATCGAACTTGCGACCGGGTTCGAGGATGGCGGTGCGGTGCAGGCGGGTCAGATCTTGTTGCGGATCGATCCGGCCGAGGCACAATCGGCCCGCGATACAGCCGGTGCCGACCTGCGCGAGGCCGAGGCCGAATTGGCCGATGCGCAACGCGCCCTGATTCTGGCAGGAGAGGATGTGACCGCCGCGCAGACACAGGCCGAACTGCGTCAGCGCGCCTTTCTACGGCAGCAGGATATTCTGGAGCGCGGCGTCGGATCGGCGGCTGCCGTCGAAACGACGGAGTTGGCAGCGGCAACCGCAGATCAGGCGGTGTTGTCGCGCAGGCAGGCACTTGCGCAGGCTGAAGCGCGGGTTGATCAGGCAGGCACAGCGCTTGAACGCCGCCGGATCGCGCTGGCCGAAGCTGATCGGCAACTGGCCCAAACAGAACTGGTGGCGGGCTTTTCCGGCGTGCTGTCCGAAGTTGACGTGGTCGCGGGCCGGCTTGTGAACCGCAATGAACAGGTCGCGCGCCTGATCGATCCCGACGCGCTTGAGGTGTCTTTCCGCATTTCGACCACGCAATATGCGCAGCTGCTGGATGCGGATGGCCGCTTGCCGCAGGTGCCTGTCCGCGTCGTGCTGGATGTCTTCGGGCTGGACCTGACGGCTGCCGCGACCTTGACCCGCGAAAGTGGTGCGGTGGGCGAAGGGCAATCGGGACGGTTGTTGTTTGCGCGGCTGGATGAGACGCGCGGTTTTCGTGCGGGTGATTTCGTGCGGGTCGAAGTCGAGGAACCACCACTGGATGATGTGGCGGTCCTTCCGGCGACGGCGGTTGGCGCGAATGGGCAGGTTCTGGTTCTTGATGATGCTGACCGGCTTGAGGAGGTCGCGGTCACCCTGCTGCGGCGGCAGGGCGACATGGTGATTGTCCGTGCGCCTGAAATTTACGGGCGCAACGTGGTGTTGGCACGGACGCCCGTCTTGGGGGCTGGTATTCGCATTACGCCATTGGGTGCGGCGGACGCCGCCGCAGATGTGTCTGATATCCCGGAGACCATCGCGTTGGATCCTGAACGTCGCGCCCGACTTATCGCGTTCGTGGAAAGCAACACCCGCATTCCCGACGATGTGCGCAACCGCATGTTGCAGCAGTTGAACGAAGATACGGTGCCGGCCCAGATGGTGGCCCGGATCGAGGAACGAATGGGAAGCTGATACCATGCGCGCACTGCCCCCCGCCGCTGGCGGCATCCTGTCTTACTTTACGCGGCACCGGACGGCGGCCAACCTTTTGCTGGTCTTGTTGCTGGTTGCGGGCTTTGCCGCAATTCCCAACATGCGGACGCAGTTCTTTCCCGATGTCGTTGTCGACGAGGTCAGTCTGGAGGTCCGTTGGGACGGAGCCGGTGCGGCGGATGTGGACGCGGCGATTGTCGCGGTCCTGGAGCCGGCCCTGCTTGCCGTGCCGGGTGTCACCGATAGTGCCGCAACCTCGCGGGAGGGGCGGGCCAGCATCGAGCTGTCGTTCGAGCCGGGCTGGGACATGTCACGTGCCGCCGACGAGGTGCAGGCCGCCATGGACGCCGTGACCGACCTTCCCGATGGCGCGGAGGATCCGGAGGTACGACGCGGCGCTTGGTGGGACCGGGTCACCGATGTGGTGATCACGGGCCCGGTGTCGCCCGAACAACTTGGCCGTTTTGCCGACGAATTTGTGACCCGCCTGTTTGATGTGGGTGTCACCCGCAGCACCATTCGCGGCGTTGCCGCCCCGGAAACCGTGGTCGTGGTGCCGCAGGCCGCCCTGATCCGATATGACATCACGATGGCCGAAATCGCGGCCGCCATCGCAGCCGAGGCCGACACGGCACCCGCAGGCGACGTTGATGCCGCGAATGCGCGTATTCGCACCGGTGAAGCGCGCCGCAGCGCCGCCGATATCGCAGGCATCACCCTGCGCACGAACGAAGATGGCTCGGCGCTTGCCATCGGTGATGTCGCGCGCATCGAGGTTGGCGGTGTCGACCGGGAGCGGGCCTATTTCGTCGGCGGCCAGCCTGCCATGTCGATCCGGGTGGACCGATCCGAGGATGGTGATGCCATTGCCATTCAGGCACTGGTGCAAGAAGTGGCCGATGATCTGCAGGCGACCCTGCCGGAAGGCACCCGGATCGATCTGATCCGCACGCGGGCGGAATCGATTTCGGCCCGGCTTGACCTGTTGATCGACAATGGGCTGATCGGGCTGGGTCTGGTTGTCTTGCTACTGTTTCTTTTCCTGAATGCGCGGACGGCGTTCTGGGTGGCGGCGGGGATCCCTGTTGCCATGTTGGCGGCGATTGCGCTGATGTATGTCGCGGGCATTACCATCAACATGATCTCGCTTTTCGCACTGATCATTACGCTTGGGATCGTTGTCGATGACGCGATTGTCGTGGGGGAGCATGCCGATTATCGCGCGCGAACCTTGGGCGAAGCGCCTCAGGTTGCCGCTGAGAATGCAGCGCGGCGCATGGCCGCCCCGGTATTTTCGGCAACCGTCACGACCGTTTTGGCCTTTGCTGCCCTGACGGTGATTGGCGGGCGGTTCGGATCGCTGATCGCTGATATTCCTTTTACGGTGATCGTGGTTCTGATCGCCAGCCTTGTGGAATGCTTCCTGATACTGCCGAATCACATGTCGCATGCTCTGAAGGATCGGGCGAGCGCATCCTTCAGCCGGACACGGGTCGGTGTCGCCGGTTTGAGCCTGACAAGCGCTGCGATCTTGCTGAGCATCGGGCTTTATCTGGTTGGTGTTGTCGTGCTGGCCAGATTGGGCGTGGTGGCTGGGACCGATGGCTTGATGACCGCGCCGATCCTTGGGGCCGTGGCGGCGGTGGGTTTTGCGGGCCTTTGGGGCGGGTTCGCGTCGCTGGATGCCGCCCGCCGGGACCGCGCGATGCTGGCCATGTCGCGACACGGGATCGAT
>Ga0208544_10000316_pt1 | contig 39909 bp, 38 predicted proteins | sample DEB08_DNA_9_FD_184526 | JGI IMG/M metagenome (GOLD analysis project Ga0208544, IMG submission 184526) | Aqueous microbial communities from the Delaware River and Bay under freshwater to marine salinity gradient to study organic matter... | ecosystem: Environmental > Aquatic > Marine > Coastal ... | reverse complement strand
TAAGTTAGTTGATTCCAATGGCTTCAAGAACGGGTTACCGGAACTTTGATCGAAGCCCTGAAGTACAGCGGTGTTATTCGCAGCGTCGGTTTGAATATCCGCAGAGATATTGTAGTTATAGCGTAAGTTTCCTAAGTCTGGAAATGAAACGGCCTCTGACGCGGCAAAACGAGCAATCAAGTCATCAGTCAATGAATACCTAATATTTAGGCTCGGCAAGATCGTGTCATACGAGCTTTCGGCATCGCGTGTGTCACGGAAGCCATTACCAAATGCGACCACGTCAGCAGGCAAGAAACCAGCCGCTAAACCCGTAATACTCGGAAAGGTCTGCCCACCGGTTACCGTCGTATCCAAATTAACATAACGTAAGCCAATGTTACCGTCGAACCTTCTGTCCCCATCACTAGCAAAATTGAGTCGAGCATAGAACGCCGTATTCTCTTCAACCGTTGAATTGATTTCTGCATCAGTATAGAAACCGCTGTCTTGACCACGATTAGCTAGATCTGCAGTAGTGCGCTGCCCGCCAAATGCGGCTAAAAAGTTATCGAAATTTGTTACTAGACTCTCGTCGGCAAAGACTCCTGTACCGCCTGGCAAACCACCTACATTGCCATTGTGAAAGTCATCGATGGTAACTAAACCCGCTTGATTATTTGAGAAACCATTAGCGTTAGTGCTGCCAGCAAAGTTAGCGAAACCGCCATTCCATGATTCAGAAACATTACCCCAGTTATAGTTTGACCAGCGTGTAGTTTGATCACGCTCTGAATAACGTGCACCGACTTCTACCGACTTGAAAAAATCCATCTCTAGGTCATATTCTGCATCTAATCTAACAGCGACTTCGTCGCCTTCTGACTCTTCAATATGATCCATTGCCGCACGCCAAAAGTAATTATTGGGATCAGAGAAAAATTCAGCATCGGTTTGCGTTGAGCCAGCCGGCGCTAAGAACCTTACGGTGGGCGCATCCGCTTCACTTAGAGCAATCCGGGTGCCGCCGATGACACCACCAAAAATCGACAAATCGAGTACATCCGTAGTCGAATCTACGTATTGAAAATCAGCCTTCAGAGTCAGCTTATCTGTTGCTTGCCAAGCAAAGTTTAAGGAAAATTCCTCGGTTTGCTTAGTCCCCGCTTGGGCTCTGGTTTGAGGGCCTAAACCACCAGCAACGCCCTCAAGGGTACCACTGACAAAACGGTTACCATCGAAGATTGCATCTGATCCTACAGTACTTCCTGCATCGTCAGAAAAGAACGCATATTCGGTCCAATTACTGTCCGAGTCTGAACTGATGTATTCAGCTAGTGCTGAGAACGTATTGTCGGTGTTTTGATATTGTAAAGCCGCCGATATACCTTCTCGCGAACGATTGGTTGAAGTACTACGAATGCCCGCATTAATCGGCGCGAAACGGCCTTGAGCATCGGCCGTATGAAAGCCAAATTGTGCACCATCGGAGCGGAAATCCAGGTCTGAATTTGCATAGCTCAATAATACGCCAACTTCACCACCAGAGACATCAAAACGGTCACTGTATAAACCTGAAAACGATGGCGTTGTTTCACCTTCTAAGTCACCGTAATTGGCTTGCGCTGAAACGTTTAGGACACGCTCATCTGAATCAAACGGTTTACGGGTATTCAAATTGATGGTGCCGGAAATACCGCCTTCGACCATATCAGCGGTGTGATTTTTGAAAACCTCGACACTCCCGAGCAGCTCAGGAGAGATGTCTTGGAATGATAAACCGCGACCTGAGTCAGCAGAGAACGTGTCTCGGCCGTTGAATTCTGAGCGAGTATTTGGCAAACCACGTAATGTGACGCCAGACCCTTCAGTGGAAAAGTGATCTGGATCGGTCGGAGCGGCAAAACGCTCAATCGAGACACCAGGAACACGTTGCAATGCTTCTAAGACCGAAACGTCAGGCAGTGCACCAATGTCGGTGGCCGAAATAGCATCGACATGAGTGTCCGCGTTTCTTTTCAGCTCTTGGGCCGTTCTCAGACTGGCGCGAACACCGTAAACCGTTACTTCTTCAAGGCCTTCGGTTTTGACTGTGGCATCTTGAGCGTATGCCACTGGTTGTATCACTGCACCAACACACAATGCCAGCATCGTTTTTTTAAGTGGGAATCCCTGCTTGTTAGTAGCAGGTATTTTTTTAGATATGCCTTTGGTCATGATCTAATCTCCTTCTTTCTAATAGTTTTATAATTTTTTGATACGCAAACTGATTTACTTCAGTGACCGATATTTGAACTAAGTTCTACTGCCAGATTGGTCTAGACAATTGCTTTCGAAACAAAATGTAATCGTTTGCCGTTACATTCAATAAAAAAGCAGACTTGTTAAAGGTCGCTAAAAAATTCGGTTCTTGATATCACGCAATGAGTGGTTTTTACCACTTAACCCCAACTTTATGACAATACATTGATCATGTCATTAGCATTAATGTAAAAAAATTTTACCGACAAGCAAGCTACCTAGAGATTTTTAACTAAAACAGTGACTTGTAACTAGAATCCTGACTTTCTAGTTTTTAAAAAAATATTGTAATCACTGATTTGCCTGAAATACGCTGAACAAAGCGCCACTCACTGCATGACCCATGCAAATCATTTACATAAAAGTAACCGATCACAATCACAATAAGTCATTCGATGATTTATTAGTTCTGAGTAATTTTTGCGTCAGAATGAGAAATTGAAGCAAGGCCAAATTTAGGCAATCAGGTCCGCAACGTCACGCAATTGAGAGGCAGCGTATAGCGCGGGGGGAAATAAAAGTTGAACAGCCCGGCAAGACAGTTACCCCTCATTGCGATTTAAAAGATACTAGGCAAGTAAAACTTGGCCTAAACCGACTACCGGGCTGATCCTCCCCTCTCAGGGACTGGTCTAACATTTAACTTTACAAAGTCAGATCGCAACTGGCTTTTCCAGCTAAGCTGACCGATATCTTAAATACGGTCAGTCTAAACTATTAGTGAGATTGCTTTATCAATCGCACTACTGCGCCGCCACTGCGGCCCAAGTTAAACGTTAATTTTTGTTTCGAGGTTACCATATGCTCTTCAATTACAAGGTCGTATGGATCCTTCTCGTAATCCGCATTATCACCATCTCGGTAGATCTGTGCAAGGTAGTTATCACCTTCTTGTAAAAAATCTATTGAAACGGAGACCGTTCGTGCTTGCTCATTGGTGTGCGCCGCTAAATACCAATCGCTGGTATTGCGGTCCTGTCGTGCAATCACCAAGTACTCACCAACCTCGCCGCTAAGCGCGATAGATTTTTCCCAATCGGCGGGTACATCTTTAATAAATTGAAATGCTTGCGGGCGGGCACGGTAATTTTCTGCTAAATCCATCGCCATTTGAATTGGCGAGTAAATAGTGACATACAGCGACAGCTCTTTTGCCAACGTGTGCTCAATTTTCGATCGTTTGTCGTGGCGACCCATCTCTTTAGTTATCGGCTCGCGCTCACTCGGGCGCAGATCAAATGCGCCGGCGGTATAATCCATAGGGCCAGACAACATGCGGGTATAAACTAGATTTGATACATGATTTGGTCCATTCGGCGGCACACCCCAAGCATTAAATTCTTGGCCTCTCGCGCCCTCACGACTTACCCAGTTTGGATAGGTACGACGTAAGCCCGTATCTTTTACTGGCTCGTGTGCGTTAATTGCAATCTTATGCTTAGCGGCTTTTTCAACCACTCTTAGATGGTGTTTAACGTTTTCTTGTCCGTCATGGAATTCAAATCGAGTAATACCGTCTTTATCGATGTATTTTAATTTCCCAGCGTCAGCCACGTAACCGGTCTTAACGATGGCAACGTCGTTATCTTGATATAGCTTGAAAGCGCCATCAATTTGATTCTCATAGTTGGAGATATTGCCGGACGTCTCATGATGACCAATTAGGCGAACGCCAACATCACGACCGTGTTCAGCAACTTTTTCAATATCGAAATCATCATAGCTTTTAGTAAAGCTAAAAACGTCACCATTGTTATACCAGTCTCCGTCCCAACCAATATTCCAGCCCTCTACTAATACACCGTCGAAGCCATGTTCGGCGGCAAAATCCATCATTTCGATTGTTGCTTCGGTAGTAGCGGCGTGAATTCCATCATTACCCCAAGTGCGGTCTTTGATATGCTGCTGCCACCATATGCCAATATACTTACCAGGCGTAAACCACGAAACATCACCCATTTTATTAGGTTCGTTTAGATTTAGAATCAAGTTCGAGTTGACTAAGCCCGGCGCGTCATCAGCTATTTGAATGGTTCTCCACGGTGTTACGAACGGCGTTTCTAACTTTACTAAACCGCCATCCGCTCGCGGTGCCAAATTTGCCACCAAATTAGCGCCACGGCGATGCTCAATAGACATGCCCGAATAATTAACCAGCGCCGCTTCATGCAAACTCACATGGGTACCATTCGGTAGCTTCATGGTCACTGGAGTGTGGGCCATCTCCATTTCATCAACCGTAGTGGTGTTATACAGATACTCGTAGCGATTCCACTGCCTCGCTGGAATCCACCAAGCCGTAGCATCTTGATTCATATTAAACTCGGTCAACTCCTCGGTAATTTCCACCGAATTCAAGCCTCTTTGCTTTGGGACTTCATAACGAAAACCAATGCCATCATCAAAAGCCTTTACCACTAGGTGAAAATTCAACTCAGGTGCTTTGCGCTGAACCGTCAAACGCAGACGATTATGATGGTCTCTCACCAAGCGGTTCTCACCCCACGGTTGCTCCCAAGTCGCATCAGCGGATGTGAGTTCTGTTTTTATGATCTGTAGATCTGCATCCAAGCCGTGATGTTTTGCAAAACGCATGCCAAGCGCACTTGATTGAATAACCTCCTTGTCATTGCGGCTTACGCTGTATGAAAGTAGGCCGCCTTGGTCGCTTATCGTGACTAAAATCTGACCGTCAGGGGAACCAACCTGCTTAACGTGAGAATCAACAGTGCTGTCATCAGCATTGGCGACAAAGCAAAAGAAAAACAGTAGCGAACAGCTAATTCGAGCAATCATAATATTCTAGGTCTGGTAAATTCAGCATTCGAATATAAATCAAAAATGTTATCGCATTTTATGAATACGAATGCGTAAACCGGACATCAGGGCAAACATAACTGCTGCCAATCAATTTTTACTCAGTCGCAGCAGCCGCCAAGCCAGCAAGCAAAGCAGTGACTTTGCCTATTATTGAGTCGCAACCCTCAATCGAATGAAGCTCTTGTATAAAAGCAGGATTGGAATAGGCTAGCCAAACAGTACCGTCATCAGCCTCCCAAATCAGCACTCTTTGCGGCAGATCTATGGCTACCGTTGGCGCGCAGTGCATTAGTTGGGTACCCACCTTGGGATTACCGAAAAGAATAACTTCGGTCGGCTTTAATTGAAGATCAACGCCAGCCGCGTTGGCGGCATGGTCGATTCGAGTAAAAAGGCGCAAGCCCTTGTCTTCAACAAGCTGGCTAAATTTATCAGCCGTATCCGTAACCGAATGCTGGCTCTCCATTGTAATAAGATGATCGCCAGCAAAAGACGTGTTGGTAAATAATAAAAACGTCGCCGATAGAATCGAGATTAGAGTTCATTTCATGTGTCCAGCCTTGGTGTGTCATGGTTTAATCTTTCACTCGTAGAGACCTCTGCATAACTTTAGTGCAAAAGGAAAATGAGAAAATATTTTCAAGATTTTTATCAAAATTGAGTGTAATAGCGAGCTATTGCAGGATATTTTGCTAAAAATATTGGAAACTATTAGCCATCTTATCTTGTGCTAGAGTTATGCAGAGGTTTCTCATAATAACAGTCAGCTGCTAAAGTAGTGCCTAATTAAACTCAAGTTCATCTCGCAATCAACATGGATAAAACCCTAAGCAGCAATGGCGTTCAGCTTTGCTACCAAGACCTTGGCAGCGCGGCTCTTGCCGACCCAGCTTTAGACAGCACAGCCAAAGGCGTAATTTTATTAATCGCCGGGCTGGGTGAACAATTGGGTGAATGGCCAGATAGCTTTTGCACGATATTAGTAAACGCGGGCTTTCGAGTAATTCGTTACGACAATCGAGATATAGGTTTGTCAGAGAAAATGAGTGGTAAAAACTACTCATTAAATGACATGGCCAATGACGCCGCTGGCTTGCTCGATGCCCTAGAAATAAAGCATGCACACATAGTAGGTATGTCGATGGGCGGAATGATCGCGCAGATCTTAAGCGCCGAAAGGCCCGACACTGTTGCCAGTCTTTGCTTAATTATGTCTTCTAGCGGTAGGCCTGGCCTGCCCGCTGCGACCCCTGAGGTGCAAGAAATCATGGCTAAGAAAACTGATGGGTCGGTAGCCGGTTTTATCGAAAATTGGGTCGAAGGAAAACGCCGAATTGACAGCCCAGGATACCCAGCGGATGACGCTGTTTTATTACAGCGAGCGAAAGTAAACTGTCAACGCTCTTACAATCCTGGCGGCTACATGCGCCATCTAAACGCCATTTATTCAAACGGTAGCCGTGTCGAATTTTTAGAAAAAATTAATTGCCCGACACTGATTCTGCACGGCAAGGACGACCCATTAGTACGCAAAGAATGCGGCGAAGATCTAGCCGAGCATATTCAAGGTGCACGGCTAGAACTGATCGACGGTATGGGACACAACTTGCCGCACCAACTACAGCAGCGATTATGCGACTCGATTATCGATAATATCAACCGGGTTAATCGATGATTGATTGATAGGCAGCTGACTTAACCAGCGGACCGATTGGTTGCGAGCCAGAGGGTATTAGCTGCGTATGCACTATGCCGACAATCTGTTCTTCGAGGTCTACCCAAAATTCGGTCGACGCCGCACCGCCCCAGCTAAACGAGCCCTTAGAAACCGGCAGGCCGGTAATCGCAGGGTTAGTGACTACGGCGCCAGTTAAGCCAAAACCAACCCCCCAGTAACGGCTACTCCCCGGAGCCAACGACATCAAGCTACTAAGAGGGTCAGCTGGGAAGTCGGGTGTAAGATGATTAGACATCATAAATTCAACCGTTTTGCTGCCAAGTAATCGCTTACCGTTATATTCGCCTCGATTAGCTAACATTTGTGCGAAGGCAAAATAATCTTTCACCGTACCAACCAAGCCTGAACCGCCCATTTCGATTTTTGGTAACTTGGTGTAAGGGCTGGTTTCAATTCCATCAGCCACCTTAATACCGGCCTCAAGATCGGGTGTATACATTACCGTAAAGCGTCCGAGCTTCTCAGCTGGCACATAAAAATCAGTGTCTTGCATATCCAACGGCAGAAAAATTCTCTGCTGCAAGAACTCTCTAAACGACAGACCTGAGACAACTTCAACCAGACGTCCGAGCACATCCATGCCGACGCTATAGTTCCACTGTTCGCCCGGTTGTGCAATCAAGGGCTGCTTTGCCAATACCTTCGTCCATTCAGCTAAACTTGTAAGTGGCGACTGCGCATCGGCACCTAATACACCCGCTTTTTTATACATATTGGCGACTGGCGTATTGAAGAAATCGTAGCTCAGGCCCGACGTATGTGTCAGCAATTGATGAATTGTAATTGGCCGCGCAGGCTCGGTTTGTATCTGTCCGTCTTGCTCGCCTAAGTAGACTCGCATGTCTTTAAATTCAGGCAAATATTTTGAGATCGGATCAGTCAACAAAAAATGTCCTTCTTCAAACAGCATCATTACCGCCACACCGGTAACCGGTTTGGTCTGCGAATAGAGCCTGAAAATTGAATCTCGTGCCATCATCTGCTTAGCCGCAACATCACTTAAGCCATTTGCTTCAAAATGAACCACCTTACCTTTGCGCGCAATTAAGCTAACCGTGCCAGCGATTTTTTTATCATCAATTAATCGATTTAGGTTTACACCAACATTCTTTAATCGCTCGGTCGACATACCGACACTTTCAGCTCGGCCAACAGTCAGTTCTTTTGAATCAGCAACCTGAGCATAAAAAGAAAATAGTGCGACAAGGAATGCAGCAGTTCGGATAGATATATTCATTATTATAATTTTTAGGATCGACGGTAACTGCAGATTGCCACATCCGAAGCTAAGCATCAAATCCCAAAGCTTCAAACGCCGCTTAACGTCGGCCAAACATAACCACCCAATAATCACCGACCTTGGCAGCACCCATTTCACTATAGATAGAACTCATAATGATTTTACAGTGGGCGGGGCTTTCTAGCCATAAACGATGAACTTCGCTCGGCTCTTCAAAGCCTTTGGCTACATTTTCGCCAACGTTGCGCCAAATGTAATTTGCCTTCGTAGCTCGTTGCCCAATGGTCGAACCATCGCTGCCCGTATGAGACATGAAATTATTTTTCGCCATATCGCTAACATGATTGCCAGCAGCCTTAGCCAACTTACAACTCCATCGTAAACTTGATGTCGAACGCATCCTAGTGGAGCCACATCGCGCACCATTATCTCTAGCCGCTTGGTGCAGATCGAACATGGCTTTCAACTCCGGCTCAATCGATTTCACTGAACAGCGGTGCGACTCGATAGGACGCAACTCTTTTGCCTCCTGAGAAGAAATAGGTGTCTCATTCGAACCAGCATAAGGCTCACGTCTTTCATCTCCCTTAGTAAGCGCTGTAACGGCAAATAACACACCGATGAGAAATATAGCCACAATGACTACAAGCCTAGAAAAAAACGTCACACTCATTCCCCGTTTAGTCGTTTTAAGTCGACGATTATATGTGCTCACAGAGGCTACTCTAGCTACTTATCTATCACACCTCAATACAGCCGAATTAAAATAAAGCTACAATGGTAATAAATCCCTCGTTCAGCTTTAGTTAATCGAACCTGAGGTATCGTATTCCAATGGTAAACAGACTGCAAAATTGGCATGAAAATAATTAGTAAAATACTACTTTTATTAGCTTTCACTCAACTGACAGCATGCGCGGTTATGAGCAAGCAAGAATGCTTGGACGCCGATTGGCGACAAGTTGGCTACGGGGTTGGTTCAAATGGCGACACTGACATATCAGATCAGTTTAATCGTCGTGAACAAACCTGTGTGAAACACGGCACTAGCGCGAACTGGAAGCAGTTTCAGCAAGGCCATTCCGATGGACTTGTTCAATATTGCCAGTTAGGCAATGCATTAGAGCTAGGCGTTAGTGGCCATAGCCAAGTAATCGACAATCAAGTTTGTGCCGAGCGTGACTACCCCGGCTTTCGCGAAGCATTTAATGTTGGCTATCAGCTGCACATGCTTCGCAGCCGTGTTCGAGAAAGTGACTCAGCTCTTTTAGACTTAAGCAATTCGCGTGATAGCTATGAACAATCAATTCGACACATCCGGCATCAGCTGCGCGAAGATTATATTGAACAAGCTGAACGCAAACGCCTTCGCTATCGCCTTCGGGAAAATCGAGATCACCTCTACAATATTGACCGAGAGGAAGAGCAATATCGTCGACGGCTTCGCCGAGATCAGGCAGCCGCTAATAGATACGCCGACGAGGTTTATGATGACTATGTATTTAGCGTAAGCGATCGTTTTATTGATCCACGTGTAAAGAATAGTGCAACAGACAAACCTATTACTCCCCCAAAGCAAAGTGAATTTGACGACCGGATCGACGATATTTTAAATCAGTAGATTCTTTTTCAAAGAGGTTCCGACTGTAATTGATTAGATCATGAAGGCATTAGTCGAAAGAATTAAACTTGATCTTGCAAAATTTGCTTTCATATACCAACTACGTTTTTACACAGCCTCTGCCCTAAGCGGACATTCAATAGTTTAAACGTGGTCTGTCCCCAAAGCACTGCTCGCTAACACAGTGCAAAGAATAAAAGTAAGTGCGCCGGAACCGGCCACGGTAGGTGATGCAATCCTCGGAGGCGTTTGGTGGTAGCAAGACTCGTCTTGTGAGTCCACGACCATAGATAGCAGGCAGGCATCACGACGTATAATGAAAGGTAGGATAGGTTTACTCTACGAGTAAACAGCCCACGAATACCAGCATGATCACCGTCGAAAATTTCCAGGCTGCTTCTGGCGCGCTTACTTTTTTATTTAGTAACAATGATGATGTGAAATACGTCAGGTATTTACTCGTCCTTATTGACAAAAGGAGTCATACCAGACGCCTTTAAAACGGGCGGGCGCTTTCTGCACGTCCGAACACACAAAGTGAATGTAAGTTTTTGACCTTATACATCTTTATCTCATTCCAAATCGAATAGTCGTTTCAGTAAAAAGACTAATGCAAAACCTTAAAGGTTTATACCAAATATTTGTAGCTCCGTTTCCGGCGCCAACATCTCTATGGTTTTTTTCGTCATCTAAAATACTGTTAACTGCTTCATACGCGCTATCGTCGCCTTTTTCTTTAAGGTAGATAAGTTGGTTTTCTAGATGTTCGATTACCACTGACTCTACAGCCCAAGTGCAAGCTTCTATACCTTTTCTACCAAGGATTGACGAAATGAAACCCATGACATACCCGCCAACCCCACATAACCAATAGCTTTTGCATTTAACCCCTTTTCTGGCTTGAATTTCAGCCCAGAAAATATCTAAATGCCGTTTTTCGTCGACAAGAAAACTTTCTAAAAGAGGGACCATATCTTTAATAAAATATTTAGAAAAAAATATTTGTGATCGGTAAATATTTATTGCACCAAATTCGCCGGCATGATTGACCTTCAATATCTTCTTAGGCGTATCAAGTTTGTCTCTGCTATCGGAGTACTTCATTCAGTATGCATAATGCCGTGCCAAAGGGCGCGTTTTATCGCCGTCCCGCCCGGCGAGTCGTGCAAACTTTGGTGCCTTGTTATATTTTCTTTCTTTCGACATGAAAAACCTGCTTACTCCCTCTCTCGGGACTGCTACTAGTGAAAATTATTGCTTTACTTGTATCACTTATATAGCCGAAATCATTACCCCAAGGATCTGTTGGTAGTTTCTTCAAATAATCTCCTACAAGCATCTCAAGACTACTCGGGTAATTACCATGATCTAGTTGATATAAAGCAACCTCTGTACCAAGCTGCTCAACATGAATTTTTGCCCTTAGAATCGAAGCGTCATAATTGCGTTCATATCCAACGTTGACCCCAAACGTAAAGGCTAGATATACAGAGCCAATAATGAACGCTGTAATTCCAAGAAAGTCATAGATTCTATTCATGATAGATATGCTGCCAAAGGTATCGGCGCGCACGAATTCTGCGTCCAGCCCGAAGGGCGAAATACCCTTTCTTGTTATGTCTTTTCACAATTGTATTTCAGTCCTTCGGTTTTTAAGGAAGCGAATTCAGCAATTATTGTGTTGAATTTTTCAATATTGTTTAGGACAAGGTCATTGTCAAATTTGCCGTTCTCAGCGGCTTCAATTTTTTGCTTCAATGCATGAATATCATGCTTTGCAGAACTATAAAGTAAGCAGTACCTTATCTCGTCGCTAGAATTCTTACTTTTGATGAAATCGTCAACCCTGCTAATCTCATTCTGAGTAAATATGTCTACGATTCTTTGTTGATGTACATCCTTCATAAAAAGTTCGCCCCCATAAGCATCGAGAGCCAAGCCCGAAACGAAAATTAATAAGTACTTAAACACTTTCATACATATAACGCCATTAAAACGAGCGCGCGTTTTCTGCGCATCCGAGCACACTCAGTGTGCGGTAGTTTTGCCTCTTGTTAGTGGTTCTTCGAGGTTCATTGCTTGATATATAATTTGGTTTCAAGAATGCTTTTTCTGAAAGCCCAAATGAATGGAATGAAACCGAAAGGAAATAACCACCATAGTTTAAAGTAAAAAACACATGCGGCAATGCCAACCATTAAAGGAAATGCCTGGTAATAATACTTCATTTTTGACGATACGGTTACAAACAGCTTTGCGCCGCATTCAGAGCATCTATGATAGTTAAGTCGGTCAGCACAGGCTTTTTGCCAAAACGTGACTGTTCCGTTATTACATGAAGGGCACTTAAACATTAGACATCACTAACGCCCAGAACACGGGCACGTGAAACGCGTCCGAGGAGGCGGCAGTGTTTTGCCTTGTTAGTTGGCAGACTCATTATTAACATCTTTTCTGACCTTATTGTTTAGATCAATGAAATCTTGAACCAATTTGTCACAAACGCCCTTTTTAGCACCACATCTCACCTGTGTATCTATACCAATTTGACCGTCTTTTTCAACCACAGATCGTTTTATAACAGATGGGTGAGCTGGGTGTGATAATGGGGCAAATGACCATAATGCTCGACCGGCTTTATCACTGATTATCGTCCAGCCTTCCGAGTCGCTCACCTCTACATTAGGATCGTTTTTCAAAGTCTCTAACGCTTCTTCTACGCTTTCGTAACCAAAAACTTTTCCTTTCTTACCTCCATATCCAAGATCACCTTCAGCAAAGATTAACTCACAGCTAAAAAACAGTATTACGACTACAAGTAGTCGGATCATTAAATTACCCATGTGCAACTAACCCCGTTAAAACCAGCGCGCGCTTTCTACGCATCCGAGCACACCCAGTGCGTGGTAGTTTTTTATATGTTTCCGTTAATGTAGCCATTTGTATATGCCTAATTCAAAACCTACGAGTATAAAAAATAATGGTAGGACTACAACCACAAACCGACCACCAAAATAACTATTCTTGACTCTTTCAGAACGATGAGCACCAATTAGGAAATAAAAAACTATAGAGAGAATAACAAAACCAGTAAACGTAGATTGGTTAAACCCAAAACTACTCGATATTAAAAGAGCACCAATGAATGAGAAGAAATATAGTGGCAAATAAAATACACCACTTGGTTCAACTGTTAGTCCGAATATGCTTTTACGACTCATAAGCTAAGTAATACAGATAATGCCGTTAAAACGGCGCGCGTTTTCGGCCCGTCCAAGCGAACGTAAGCTTTGAACCTTATAGTTCGATTGCCTTTCGGTCTTTGCCAACGATATATTGCTTTTCATTTTTAAAGTCTATTACCCTAGCGATTTCATTTAAATTCTGATCTTGAATTTCTAAATTACCTAAATAGTAGTTCAAATCTGACTTGTTAAAAAAGGTTTTGGCTACTAATTTAGGTTTTTCTAAGTCGTTTCTTATTACAGCTATGTGAGAAGCTGCATGTCGATAAAAACCGGCTGGAATTTCCACGGAATTTACTTTGCAGTATGCTTCTATTAGCTCTGTGTATTTACTTGCCATAGATCTCAGTAGCTATAACGCCCGACAAACAGGCGATGCACTGATACCACGTTGGTGGACACTTTCATGCATATAGCCCGACGATAGAAAAAAGCACACCAATTGGCGCTAAAAATAGAGGAATGGTGACAAATGCCAGCTTGTCCGACTTGACTAAAGAGTAACGCTGGGGGAATAGTTTGCACAATGAATAAAGGAGATTAGCCAATAATAAGCAGCCAATGACTAAATTACCTATGCGCGCGGGATCAAAACTAGCAACAATGAAAAATGGACTAAATAATGCTCCGAGATACATTAAAAATGCGTTTACCGCTCTGATACACGATGTCTCAAATGCTCTAATAGTCATGGATTCATATAACGCTCTACAAACGGGCGCGTTAAAAACGCGTCCAATCGAACGCAGTGAGTGTTAGTTTTGTTACTTATTATTGAGTTCACTGGAAGACATTAAATCAACTATATGTCTGTTGAAATTTTTCACATAATTAGTAGCCTCAACGGCAAGTTCAGAGTCAGGGTCTAGCCCATCAGTTCCGAAGAATATTATTTGCCGAAACTTGTGCTTCATAAGAAATTCATTTGAAACATCTGCACCTTTAATAGGACAATCTAATTTATCTCTTGAGAAACATAACAAGCCTATATGGTTATTTGCAACAGCTTTTAATGCGTCAGCTTTCGGATCCGCTGTTTCTAACCATTTCATTTGTGATCTTGCCGCGATTTCCTTTAATTCAGGGTCGTCTAACGATTCAGAATGCTTTGCGGGCGTACTAGAACAACCTGAGACAGAAAGTAAAAGGAGTGTGCCTAGAATGATATGTGTAGCTTTCATATTTACCTCAATTACGCCCAATACAGTGCGTGCGTGTGAAGCCATCATTTAATTTAAGTATTTTAAAATTCATTTTTGAGAGCTCTTTATTGAGCTGAATTAAGCAATAAAGCGACTAGAGTTATGAGGCCATACATCAGTATAGCCCCAACCTTCCATTATTTTTATTCATATAATACAGCGCGAACTCAGCGGCATATCGGTGACTACTTTAATCACGAAGCCGATTTTTTACCGATCAACGACAAGCCGATTACACCGGCAATTGGCAGCAATATTGCCAACCAGTTAAGCCCATAGGCGCCCTTTCCTGCGACTCCAACACCGGCCATAATTGCTAGGCCACCGCACATGCCAAGGCCAAAAATAATGACTGCTAGGCTGGTGTTGTGCTTGCTGCTGCCGCCCCCAATTTTTCGCTCTAACCACATGAATAGAGGTAGCGATATCATCATGATTGTGAAGTAGACTAAAATCCAAACTGGCCGATAAGCCCACCAAAGCCCGCTGCCGGGTTGCACTGACAAAACTACCGGTAGTAGCCAAAAGCAAAAGCCGATGGTTAGAATCATGACCGTGCTATGCCAAAGGAATATCGGCATTATAAAACCGTTAATCAACACCGTCGCGGTCCATACTTTGGCATTCGATAGCCAGCGTCTGGCTGGGCCCTCAAGTGCTAGAAGCAAACCGATTTGAGTCAAGCCTAGCGCTATAAGCGGCAATTTAGGGGGTGTCGTATTACTGAAATCGGCACCTGGCACCCCAATCAAACTTATCGGATATGGCCCAAATAGTGTCAGTAATACAAGAAATGAACCTGCCAAAATCGCTAAGCACAGGGAAGGCCCTAGGCCTCTAAAGCGACCTTGCTGCCAGGCATACCCTAGTTGATGAACCGCGCCCCAAATGAAGAAATAATTGAACCAGCCATACCATTTGTACTCAGTATTGAAATAGATGATATCGCCGATTACCGCCATCGCAAACGGTAATATCACGCTAAGCAAACCAAGCTTGCGCCACAGCGCGCGGGTTACCGGCACGAACATCACAATCACAAAGTAAATTGCTAGGAACCAGGTTGGCACTAGCGATATTTGTGACCCTACTTGGATCATCTTCTCTGACAAACCTAAGTAGTAGCCAGCTATGCCCAATACCGCCCATAGTAAAACTAAGGGTATCGCAGGGCCGAGCAAACGCCGTAAACGAGATTCAAGCCAGAACGAATAACGTAACCCTTTCGCTTGCGCGCCATCCCATGAAACACCATTAGAGTAACCACCAACAAAGAAGAAAACCGGCATTACCTGAAATAACCACGTTAACCATTGCGCCGACGGTTGAATTTGCAATAAGTGGTCCATGCTGGCAATACCCCCCATAAACGCAGGTGCGGCAATAAGCCAGTGACCCATTACCACAGCGCTAATCGACAGAGCTCTAAGCAGGTCAACATAGCGGTTACGATCAGCCGGTGTTTGCGCAGCAACCTCGGCGGCTCTGGCCCACATGCCTTTTTTTTTATTTGAGTTTTTTTGCATAAGAGTTTTTATTATTTAGCTGTCTTCATGTTAGCTTTGATTTTGTTACTTTTTGATCTCGTTCTAAGTCACTAAAAGCACTCAAATGCCAGTTGCGAATCGCTAAGATCATAGTAACGCCGTGTCGTTCGCTAATCGGGATCTTTCGCTCTTGCTCTGACAACTCATCGAATAATGAGTCAATCATTTTTAAGCGGTTGCGCAAGTCTGCTTGGCCTTTGCTGGTTAACACCCCATTCTTAACGACGCGCAAAGCTCCGCTTTCTTCGAACGAAGTATTAAAAAATTCAGTTTGAATTGTCGACCGAAAATATTTTTCAATTGGGCCATTTGGGTTCCAAGAAAAATTATTTGCCATAAGTAGACGAACTCGGTTATTCGGCTGCAACTCGATGAGTCTCATCTTATCTAAGCGAGCGAGTAAGGTAATGATTTCGGTATCGCCAATATCATAACGCATCACAATCTCCTCAACCTTCCAATGGTTGACCAAACAATAGGCAACTACCAATAGCTTCGGATCTTCGATTAAGGCTTGCTCTTGCTCAAGACTGATTGAGGTGACTCTATCTTCCAAAGACTCAGACACTTCCAGCAAGGCATTTATGTCGACCTTAAGAAGCTCACAAATCGCGTCTAAACGATTCAAACTGAAGTTGCTATTGGCGAACATCTGCTTAACGGTCGATTCCGAAACATCCAGTTTTTCGGCTAAAGCACGATAGGTAAAGCCTTGTTGTTTAAGCGTAACCTTGATCGCATCAACGATTTGCTTTGATCTTGCCATATTGTAACTAAATCCGGTTAAGTATTAAAATATTGAACTAAACGTCCATTTCACCGCTACTTTCGAATATTTAGTTGCTCATGTCAACACCACACTTCACGATGGCCTAAGTCCTAATCAACTAATGTACACCTATGAGGCAATTATGAAATTGATCAAACGACTAACTACTTCGATAACCGCGACCTTAGATTCAGCGGTTGGACAACTTGAAAACCACGACGCCATCGTCGAGGCGAGCATTAAACAGACCCGCCAAGCGGTCGCCAAAACACGGGCGCGCATCAACACCTTGCGGCAACAGCATCAAGCTTATCAGGCTCAGCTTAGAGAAGCCAAAGAACAATTTGACCTGTGGACAAAGCGCGCCGCAGATCTGGCCACAAACGATCAACAAAAAGCGTTGCAGTGCGTCGCTCGGCGAAATCAATGCGAGGCCGATATAGGTCGCTTGAGTTACTCCGAAAAACAGCAAGCTGATTTGATTCGAGACGTTACCGCTAACCTGCAAACCTTGCAAACAAAGCTAGATGAGATGACGCAAAAGCATAATCTGATGCGCTCACGACAAACCGTCGCCGACGTCAATCGAGCGGTCGCCTATGCCAATACGGATGACAATCTGAACGATACCTTTGAACGCTGGGAGTCGGCCGTGTTAGAGCATGAGTTTGCAGTCAGCGACGCCTGCTCGCGCGATAGTTTAGATCTAGAGTTAACCCGTGCCGAAGATGAGGCCGACCTATTGGCTCAACTAGCGATAATTACTGAAGACTCACAACAACAATCGGAGAAGACTAATGAATAACGCACAAATTACCTCTGATACGGCATTTTCTGAAACCAACATGACGGGGCCAGAACGACACGGTGACTTACAAGAGTCACCGCGAGATAGAGAGTCGCTATTTTCGCGCTTAGAGAAAATAGCCTCACTATCGCAAGTAGTCCGCGGTTTCGGTGCTTGCGCAATTATCGCTTCAATGTCTTTGTTTATGTTGCAAGGTTGGGCTGAAGGCAATGACATCACACGCTATCTAAAGCTACTTGCACAGACCGGCTTATTAACCGGGGCGGGCTTAGTGCTAAGTTTCCTAATTAAGGAATTCAAAGGTGCACGCGTATTCTTTGGCTTGGCGTTGATATCAGTGGTCGCCAACTTCACCATTCTCGGGTCGCTTACTTACTCGATGTTTGCGATGGATATGCAATTAGTCAGCTATCCAGAGTCGATGAAGTGGGAGGTTACCCAGACGGCCTTATTCATGCCGGTATTCTTAGGTGCTTTGTCGCTATTGTCGGCGGTTGCTTACTTTGGTTTTAGTATCTTCTCACGTCAAATCGCCAAGCCCCTTAGTATCGGGTTTTTGGGTTTGTCAGCATTACTGCTTGTGCCTGTGCGTGCGCCGCTAGTTGCCGTAGGCCTTGCGGCTGTCGCACTTTGGGGAGCATTATTTCTAATACGGCGCTTAAGCAAGCCAAAAACCGTTACAGGAGAGGTCGCTGGGAGCACGTCAAGAGCACTATTGATGACCAAAGAAACCAAAGCATCGTTAGGCATCTTACTGCTGCCAGGCCTAATCATTCTTGCTCGTGCCGTTAGTTTTTATAATATTGACGATGCTACGCTATTAGCCTTCGCCAGCTTACTATTTTTTAGCGTCAGAAGTGTGGGCAGCTTGATTAGCGGTAACGCTATATTAAAGCGCTTAGTTGAGATGTTTCAATTAGCGACCGCGGGCTTTATTGCGATTATGACAACTCAGGCATTGCCTCTGGGATGGAATAGTATCGATGTGTTTATCGGTGCAACGCTCTTTCTCGGTTTCGCCTATGAGCAATTGCGCAGCGACAGCGATAATTGGTGGAAGACGCTAGTCGTCAATGTAACCACTATTGCCGTGGTGCCAATCGCGTTGATCAATGCCAGCCTTGACTATGAGCTTATCTATTCGCTACAAGCCTTACTTATCTGTGGTTTTGCATTTGCGTTGACGCTTAGCGCTGGCACGTCTATCGGCAAAATGCCCTTCAGCCGGTTAATCGCGATGCTCGGCATTATTACCGCAAGCTTAATTGTGTTGTTTGATCTAGTTCAGCTTGCTCAGTTAGGTAATTGGATGATTATTGGCTTGAGTGGCGCGATATTAATTGTTGGCGCATCACTGTATGAGCGTTTTGGTCTAAAACTACTCGCGAATTAATACTAGCAGCAAGTAATTTTGAGGGCGGAGACTAATTCTCCGCCTTTTTTTTGCATTTATTTTGCTCGCGTGTAAACCTTTTGGCTCGCGACGCCATCTTACTTCTAAACATAAGAGATTTTTGTCTTGCTTGAAGAAGAATCGCAACTAGTGCTGCGCAGTCAAAGCGGCGACCAGATTGCATACGAAAAGTTATACAGAGCCAATATAGGAAAAGTTTTTGCCCTATGTTTGCGGCTCTGTGGGCAGAAAGAATTGGCCGAAGACCTTGCTCAAGAGTCATTTATACGAGCATGGCAGAAAATCGGCAGTTTTCGCGGCGACAGCAAATTTAGTAGTTGGTTGTTTCGCCTTACTAGCAACGTGGTAATAGGCCACTTGCGCAAACACAGTAAATGGCAGGTTGATAGCTTAGACGAGGAAGACTCTTATGAGACAAGCGAATGGCAGCAAACACAAAGCGTCAATCGCCCCTTCGGCTTACACCAAGAGATTGATAAAGCCTTACGCTGCTTATCCGACACCGCACGCGTGGTACTAATAATGCACGAATACTTAGGCTATCAACATAACGAAATTTCCGATATCACCGGCATGGCCGTTGGTACCTCAAAGACTCATTTACACAGAGCAAGAAAAACCTTGAAGGCGCAGGCAGAGCAAGCAGCATGAGCTATAAAAAAGACAGCATGAAGAATAAACAACAAGGCGTCGACGACGATGTTAAATACTTAGATGAGGTTAAATACTTAGATGAACTTAATTGGGACATTCAACCAGATCGAGATCTATGGCCCGACGTGCACTCCAATATTCGCTTTGCTGGCAAACCGGAGTTGCTTGTTAAATCCAGCACTTTGCCAGCTCACAAAAGTGCCGTACAACGCCTCTGGATGCCGATGTCGATGGCCGCTTGTATGATGCTGGCGCTCGGTGCATTCGTGATGTCGAGCCTGTCGTTTCAACGAGCTCAAGACACCTACCAATTGCAGGCCAGCTACATTGATTATCAAAAAAGCCAAATCAGCCTAATAGAGCAACAACACGCCCACGTTCGCGCACAATTCACCACCCTGCTTAGCGGCGAACTGGGAACCATAAACCCAGCAACAGTGGCCGAAGTTCAAGCCGTGTTGCTGACCATAGACAGCGCATCACTGGAACTCAAAGAAGCCATTTTAGCGCAGCCGACTAACGCCAATTATTCGTCAATGCTGGCGCACACATATCAACAAGAGTTAAACCTTCTGAACAAGTTTAAAACAGCAAATGGCATGTCCATTTAGCGAGGTAAAGTAATGAAAAACACAATCAAATTAACGCTACTAACACTGATCCTTTCAGTATCGCTGGCGGCTCACGCGGATAAAATAGATCGCACTATTGACGTCGAAACTAATGGCCGAATTGACATCGAAATTATGGATGGAAAAATCGTTGTCGAAGGCTGGGATAAGCCACAAGTCAGAGTTGTTGGCGATGTGCCGATCAATGGTAATAATTTCAAATTCGAGACTCGTGGCTCTGATACTAAAATTGAACATACCGGAGAACATGGTTTCTGGAATAAGCGAGGTGGCGGCGGCAGCTATGCTAACTTAACCGTTTATGCTCCTCGCAATAGTAGCTTTCGAATAGACAGCACCTCAGCCGACTATGTATTGAGGGATATCAATGGGCAAGTGCGGGCTGACACCATGAGTGGCGATATCTCGCTCGAGGGAGGCGTTGGCAGTATTGACTTAGAGTCGGTAAGCGGAAATGTCACCGTTGCAGGATCTTCTGGCCGTCTCAACCTATCATCGGTTAGCGGTAGCATTCGAGCCGATGGAGATGCCGAACAATTTGATGCACAGACGGTATCGGGCGACATTAACGCGCATATCGGCACCTCAAACCGAATTAATTTGGCGTCGGTCTCAGGTGATATTAACCTTAGAGTTAACCTAAGCGAGAGAGCTCGGCTCGACGCCGACACGGTAAGCGGTGATATAGAGATTGAGTTCGGCTCGGCTCCTATTAACGCCTCATTCGAAATTGAAACTGGCCCTGGTGGCGACGTAACAAATTTGCTTTCAGATCATAAAGCCAAACAAAATTTCTCGTTCTCAGGATCAATGCGATTCAAGCTTGGTGACGGCGACAGCACAGTCAACTTAGAAACCATGAGTGGCACTATTAAATTAGATCGCTAAGCCACACTCTAATCCGAGCTCAGCACTATGAATGGCGTCTGAATTCTAAGTCCGCAGGCCACGGTTTATGATCACATTGGTCGCAAACAATGTCGATCACCAAAGGCTTACCGCAATTTGAGTGTGTTAACGGGCCAGATTCGTTTGCGTAGTTAAGATTACCGGCTACCCATTGTCTTAAGGTCATCACGAACGGGAACAAATCTTTGCCCTTATCAGTCAAAATATAATTGTGTCGTGGTGGGTTCTGCTGGTACTCGACTTTTTCGAAAATATTATTGCTAACCAACTGCTTTAAACGCTCAGACAGAACGCTTGGAGGGGTATTCAGTTGAGTTAAAAACGCGTCGTACCTTTGCACCCCCAAGAATGAGGCAATCAAAACTAATAATGTCCATCGGTCGCCAATAAGTGACGCCAAGTTAGAGTTGCCATGATCGGCGTCAGAGGCATTCTTAACGCGCTTTCGATTTTGCGTATTGTAAGTGCGAATCTCTTCGAGCTGTGACTCTAAGCGCTTACTTAGTTGGGACCAAGCAACGTCTTCGAATAATAAATTTTGTTTACACGCCCTGCATACCACTTTAGGCCGCATGAAAGCATTGCAATGATGGTGAAAAAGCCCGTCCGATATATCAACATAACCGAAAGTCTTCCAATCATCCTCCCATTTTGCGGCCAGCAAGGAAGGGCCGAACAAACCTAAACCCTTCTCGGTAAATTTGTACTCAAACCTGTTCACCGCGCTACTGTATGGGTGTTTATAAAAAATCTCGTGCTCGATCAAGGCATTTAATCGGCGCGTGAGGGTCGAGCGGCTAGCGCCCGTCGCTGATTGAAAAGCATCAAAGCGATTAACGCCATAAAACGCCGAGCGAAGAATAAGCAGGGTCCATCGATCTCCAATAACATCCAGACCATCGGCTATAGCTTGATTAAGAATAAGTTGTTCAGACATAGCAACAGCTTAGCAAACGCCCATAAAGATGTCGCGCACAGACGCTACTTGGTAAAGCAATCAAGGTGAAAACTGAGAGTTCTTAAGGTGAAACACTTAGAAGACAGTCGTGAACGGTCTATAAAACAGCCATGAACCACATTTAAATTTATCGAATGACTAATAAAAGTTAATTAAATATTGACCACTATGATCTTGACGCATCGTCTAATTAGCTATTTAATTGCACATAAGTTTCATAGAAGTAGTTACCTAATAAAAAAATAGTAGTCAAATAGGTAGCTAAATAAATTAGCCTAACATCAGCAAACCAAAGAGATCGCGATGACAGTTACTTGGAAAAACACGGTAAAGCATACAATCAAACGTGGCATTCATCCCTACCTCAACGGCGCGTGGGCCCCTATTTTTGATGAAGTAAACGCCACAGACATGGAGGTAATTGGCGAAATCCCGAAAGACATTGACGGCGTTTATATACGCAACACCGAAAACCCAGTGCATAAGCCGCTTGGGCATTACCACCCTTTCGACGGTGACGGCATGTTGCACTCAATGTCATTTAAAGACGGTAAAGCTGAATATCGAAACCGCTTTATTCGCACCAAGGGCTTTGACGCGGAGCAAGAGGCCGGTAAGGCACTCTGGACTGGATTCGTAAACGACGCCAAATTATCAACAAGACCGGGTTGGGGCGCGCAAGAATATATTAAGGATTCAAGTTCCACAGACGTAGTCGTTCACGCTGGCCAAATACTCTCAACCTTTTGGCAGTGTGGTGAGGGTTATCGACTTGACCCTTACACCTTAGAGCAACACGGTACAGAATCGTGGGTTCCTGAAGAAGGCATTTCAGCACATCCTAAAGTAGACGAAAATAGCGGCGAAATGATGTTTTTCAATTATTCGAAAAAGCCGCCCTATCAACACTACGGAGTGGTCAGCAAAGACAACAAACTGGTGCACTACACACCTGTGCCGCTACCTGGCCCTCGCCTGCCACACGATATGGCGTTCACTGAGAACTATTCTATACTCGCCGATTTGCCATTTTTTTGGAATCCAGAAAAATTAGCCCGCGGTAAGCACGTACCAACCTATTACCCTGACACGCCGACTCGCTTCGCGATTCTCCCGCGCTTTGGTAATCAAGACGATGTTCAGTGGTTCGAGGCCGCACCGACCTATGTTTTGCACTGGATGAACGCCTATGAAGAAGGCGATGAAATTGTCTTAGACGGCTATTTTCAAGATAAGCCTGATCCAGCTCCGATGCCAAAAATGCCAAAAAATGCAGGCAAATTCATGGCTGGCTTAGATCAACAATCATTTCAATCTAAGCTGCATCGCTGGCGCTTTAATCTAAAAACCGGTGAAACTAAAGAACAGCGCTTAAGCGAGCGTGTACTGGAGTTTGGTACTTTTAACCAAGCATACGCTGGCAAAAAAGCACGCTATCTTTATTCTACCTATAGCAAGCCAGGCTGGTTTTTATTTGCCGGCATTGTTAAACACGACCTAGAAACCGGCGAGACAAGCGAGCTCTACTTTGGCAGTAAACGTTATGGCAGCGAAGCTCCGTTTGTGCCGCGCATTAACTCGCAAAGTGAAGACGATGGCTATTTGGTAAGCTTTATAACGGACACCAAGCTAAATCGCTCTGAATGCGTGTTAATTGATGCTCAAAATATCGAGGCGGGGCCGGTCTGCAGCATTATTTTACCGCATCGAATTGCCAGTGGAACCCATGCTACTTGGGCTGATGGGCCGACTATTCGGACCACCCAAGAGCGCCAAACTCCGCCGCGCGATACAGCACAATATTCGGCTAATAAGGGCTAGAGCAAAAGCACGTGCTTAACGGTTAGCGCTATACTACAACTGTATCGTATAGTTAAGTTTCATTGAAAAGGTTTAGAAGTCATGAGCAAATCTCGAATTTACATTCTCGGCGGCCATCGAAGCGACTTCGCTCGAAACTGGGTTCGTGAACAAAAATCAATCTTCGATCTATTTAGCGATTCAGTCAAAGGCGCGTTAAACGATACAAAACTTGACCCAGCTGACATCCAAGTCGGTCATGTGGGCAACTTCGTCTCTGCTTCCTATACCGGTCAAGCTCACTTAGGTGGCTTCTTCGGCCACGTTGACCCAGCGCTAGCCTACTTACCGGCATCGAGTCACGAAGCTGCCTGCGCTTCAGGGTCGATGGCGGTGCTGGCGGCAATGGCCGATTTGGAGTCAGGTCGCTATGATCTTGCCTGCGTAGTCGGCATTGAGATGATGAAGGTGGCAGAACCAGCGGTAACAGGCGATCCGCTGGCTGGTGCCGCTTGGATTGGTAAGGAGTGGGTCGACTCAAAAGCCGTCTGGCCTTGTGCTTTCAGTGATCTAATTGACGAATATTCAGGCACCTTTGGGGTCTCAAAAACGCACCTAGAAGCAATCTCGGCTAAAAACTATGCAAATGCTAAACATAATCCTAACTCACAATCTCGCCATTGGGATATTAGCCCAGAAGCGTTTAGCGACAACGACGAGTTAAACCCGATTATCGCCGGTAACATCCGACGCTTAGACTGCGGCCAAATCACCGACGGTGCAGCAACCGTATTATTAGCAACCGCTGATCGAGCACAAGCCTACGCCAACGAACATGGCATCAGTCTCGACAGTATCCCCTACATAAAGGGCTGGGGACATATAAATGCACCGATGCAATTTAGCGAAAAGCGTCGCTTAGCTCAAGGTAAAGAGACGCTGTTGCCGCATGTGAAAACGCTATTCCAACAAACGCTGAAGCGAGCTGGCCTAGCTGGCATAGAACAGATCAGCGGCATGGAAGTTCACGACTGCTTTAATATTACCGAATATATGATAGTTGACCACTCGGGTTTATACGCACCGGGGGAGGCTTGGAAAGCAATAGAAAACGGCGACACTCAAATTGATGGTAGATTACCAATCAACGCTAGCGGTGGCTTGATCGGCCAAGGTCACCCAGTTGGAGCAACCGGTATACGAATGTTATTTGATTGCGCCCAACAAAGCACTCATCGTTATGAGGGGCTGCAAATTGCAAATGCTGGCGATATGATGACGTTCAACTTAGGCGGCAGCACAACGACCTGTGCCAGCTTTATAGTCGGCACTGCCTAAACAAAGCTGTGGGTTTATAGCCTTACGGCTAACGCCTAAGGTTAATAGCGCTTTTCGATTGGCTCAGTGCGCTCCCACTTAGCGCGCCCGCCTGGCTTCAGCCTAGTTCTTAGTTCGCCTGAACGGTCGATGTTCAACGTCGCCGAGCCAGGCTTGTCTGAGCCCACAGAAAACGTGTCTCCAGCCCAGCGGGCTCTTTTTTTGCTCACGCTCAGTACATTTTCAAAAATCTTGGTGCCTACCAATCCTGGGGCCCAGTCGTTGCGCATAACTTCTGCTTGGTAACCACTCTCGGATAGGGTGATCTCGATATATATCGACTCGCCAACTTGTTTCCAATAGCCATTTAGCGGATCATCGCCCTGTTGAGCAAGTGCGACACCTAGACCGCTGGCTAAACCTAAAACCAGTAAACAAAAACCATTCCATCTTGTGGCCATAACTCTCCAACCCCGGCGCCCTAGTCATGCAGCGCATTTTTATATTTATAAACTCGTTATATTAGCAATAAACCGCAGTACCCGTTTCTGCGAAGCTTGTCGAGTTTCATTATTCAATACACTTTGCAGTTGATCGTTTTTAGTGTCAATACTTTAAACTGCTAAACTCAAGTTTCAACGTTCTGGCCGAACACGTTTTGGCTGATTGAGAATTATCGAGTCAAATAATTTATTCATGAGCATCCACTACAAAAGCCTAGTAGCACTAAAGTCTTGAGACGCGGCCAAACTTGAAAGCTCAGTAATTGCCTTGTTAACTATGATATCGCTCTCAACTGGACCGAGAAAGTCGCATACCAATACATACATCTGATGAGCCAAATCTTGGCAGTCTTCAACACTAACGGTTGGATCAAAGTGAATTGCATTCAACCCGTCTGACGCCCAATTGGCTACCACATCGGGCATCGAACTCAAGCCCTCGTCGGCGACAGCTTTGACCAACTCGCGATGATTACTGGCATCTGCACGTTTTATATATTGAGAAACAAGCTGGAGATAACGAGCAGTAACCTGCAAATGCGCCGGTAAACGTTCCAAACTTCCCTCTTCTGCGGCAGGTTCATCGGCACTCAGCGGGGTGCTCTGCTGCGGTAATATGTACGGCGGCACCGGCTTTAGATCGTCATACAGGCGCGACGATGCACTGTGCAAACCAATCATTAGCCCCTTTTTTTCGTTGACGCCAAGGCCCAGGTACTCTACCAGCTCGGCAACAACTTCAAACACATCCAGCGGCACAGTTGAGTACTTATCATGCCAATGGGAAAAGGCAGATTTAATCATATTTCGGTCATCACTCATGCGCGCAAGCCCGGCGTACACAATGCGCTGATTCAACTCGATAGTAGTAGCCATAATTTAACCCCAGCTCCTATTGATCGGCTTTAATATGAGTAATCACAAAATCGCTATAACCCACTTCTTTGTGCTCACTAATATCTAAACCCCTTTGCTCCATTTTGGTGGAAACACGAAGCTTCATGACTTTGTTCAAACCAGCAAAGACGATTAACGATGCCCCAAGAGCCCATACCAGCGCAGCAACAATGCCAATTACTTGGGCCATTATTCGCTCTACATTAAACATATCGCCTTGATAAAATAAACCGATAGCGAGTGTTCCCCAAGCGCCACAAAAGCCATGCACCGAGACCGCTCCAACGGCGTCGTCGATACGAAATCGATTTAATACTTCGGCCGACGATACAACTAAAGCACCGCCGATAAGGGCAGCAAAAAAAGCCATGCCCGGGGCTAACGCGTCAGCCCCAGCGGTAACTGACACCAATCCACCTAAACAACCGTTGACGATCATCGTCATGTAAAACCCACGCTTAGTAATCACTAACCATGCCAATGCGCCACAGATGCCGCCAATAGCGCCAAGATGCGTGTTTAGTAAAATTTTGCCGAGATTAGAAAAATCACTATTAACCGACCCACCGTTAAAGCCAAACCAGCCAAACCATAAAATGAAGCCACCCAAGGCTACGAATGGCAAGCTATGACCAGAGATCTTGTGCACGTCTCCTTTACGACTAAAGCGCCCAGTTCGGGGACCAATGATAATCAGTGCACCAAGCGCACACCAACCACCGACCGAGTGGACTACGGTGGCGCCAGCAAAGTCTACAAAGCCCAGGTCTCGCAGCCAACCAAGGTTATCACCACTACCGCCCCAAGCCCAGGAACCGAACACCGGATAGATCACCGAGGTGACCAAGAACGCGCCAATGATATATGGCAGAAAACTGAACCGCTCAGCAACCGCACCCGACATTATAGTGGCCGCCGTGGCGGCAAACATCATTTGATAGAGTAAATTTAAACTTTCGCCGGTGGTTTCATAGGCTGGAAAAAACGAAGATGTTCCAAACCAACCGGACTCGTTCGCGCCAAACATCAAGCCAAAACCAAACACCCAATAACCGACTGTGCCTAAACCGACGTCGGTAAAGTTTTTTAAGATTACGTTAACCGCGTTCTTAGACCGCACCATGCCGCCCTCTACAAGCAGGAATCCGGCTTGCATGATTAAAATCATGGCGCAGCAAATGGCTATCCAGATATAACTAAGCACCTGCAAGGGATCAGCGGCTTGAACGTCAAGCTCCTGCGCGGACGTTAGTGAGGGCAATGTTAACGACAAAACACTTGCTAGGATTATAATATTTCGCATGGTTATTTAGCCTTTTTATGCCTGATTTAAATTGATAATAAGATGCGCATTCATGCCTTTCCAGACTACTGGAATAACATAAATGCTGGCCACACTAGACACCCGTAGCTGCTCGCTCTTACCTTGTAAAACTATTGGGGTGGTGAGCATAAACTGATCGCCAAAAACGCTTCGAGCGTTACCAGCTATGGTGTTACTCACTTCTCCAACTAGGTCCATCAACTTATCGTCGCGCGTTGTCATCAAACCAATTTCGGAGATGAGCTTGATGATCATTCGTTTCGGTGCAGTAAAAAAAACTGAGCCTTTATAGTTACCAGATATGCCGATAATGCCGGTGTAATCACTGAGGTATTTGTTCACGTCTTGAATTAAAAACGGCGTACTAACCTTGGCTTCTGTGCCGGTAGTTTTATCAAAATAGTTTGTTAAACCATCAATAAAAACTTCTAAATTTCCATCTTTCATCAAACGATGTCCTCAATTAATTCTTCTAATGCTTCTATTAGCTCTAAGTCTCTGAACGGCTTACATAGAAAACCATAGGCACCTAGGTGCATTGCTTGTATCAGTGTGCTTTTATCAGCCAAAGCAGACACTACTAGTATTCTGACATCGGTATCTAAGGCTATTATCTGCCGAATAGTTTCTATGCCATCCATCAGAGGCATAGTTATGTCAAGAGTCATCACCCTCGGCTTGAGAAGCTTAAATTGTTCGACCGCTTCGACGCCATTTTGCGCCGTGCCGACTATTTCAAAGTCTTCATCTTTAAGGACATTTTGAATTTTTTCTCGGATGACCATAGAGTCATCTACTACCATAAATTTCACTAGTAATAACCTCGCGTATAATGTGTTAAATGTGTGAAGTGTTTAATTCACGAGGCTTTGGGATAGAAACCTTAAATTGACAAAATTGTCCATGCTTATGCTGCACGCCGACTTTTCCGCCAAGTTCCTTGGCCATAGTGTGAACAAGGTCTAAACCAACGCCTCGGCCGCCATCTAGATTGGCCTCTGAAAGGCGACTAAAGCTTGGTTGAAAAATCAGTTTAAACGCGTGATCAGGATTAATTCTATCGAGTTGCTCCGCTTTTATAATGCCTAGCTCGACAGCTCGGTCTAGAATTGCTTGGTTGTCAAAACCTTCGCCGTCATCCCTGACTAGCAAATTGTAGACCCCATCAATTTCGTTGATGCTTGCGGTAACGTTTATATAATCTGTTTTACCTGCTTGCACTCGCTCTTGAGGCGCCGTGGAGCCATGTACAATACTGTTTCTAACCAGTTGCACCGCCATGCTTTGAATTGGCGCTTGTAAAGTCACAGGTAGCTGATCCAAGGTCAGTCCATATGCGCTAAAGTGAGCCCGTTTACCGTTTCTGTCGCTGACCGTTTTTGCTAAGTCACTGAGTACATTAGCAAAGCCAGTCGGAGCCGGAGTCTCCTCAGTCGGTTCCAGCTCGGCATCTTCCTTAACGAGAAGATCTTGGGTTTGACCCTCAGCCAATTTCTCAAGCAAACTTTGCATGCGCTCTAGCTCAGTAAATAATGCCTTCAGTCTAGTAATTGCCGGCAATAGGGACTTACCGGTTAGAGTCTCACCACTCGAAGTGACCTTAACAAGCTCTTCTTCGAGACTATGGGCGATGAACTCAAATTTATGTAGACCTAATGCCGATGCATCACCTTTTGCCTTATGAACGCTTCGAGAGATCTCGGCTATTTTATTGCGAATCTCTGCGTCACCATGCCCACGCTGCTCTAGCGTTGCGTTAACTCCGTTTAGATCTGACTCGGCTGAGTCAAAGAAAGCATTCAACTGGCGTCTATCAACTTGCAAGATACGCAATAAAAGATCTATCTGTGCCTCTTGCTCTTCTTTAGTATCGGCCAGTTCGCGCTCTAAGAGAACACGTCTAGTCTCGTCGGTAACGGATACCAACAGCTGCTTCAGTTCACCGCCTTCCATTACTCGATTAAATTTAAAATCAAGGTAACGACTCTCGTAACTGCCATCTCGGCGAACCAGGTTAACTTCTACTTCGATAAGAGGATTTAAATCCTTGATCAGCTTTTCTTTAACTCGATCACCGTACAACAGCCCTAAAAACTCACGTGCGGTTTGTACCGTGTGAGCCGAAACATACTGACCAATGAAATCGAAGAAGTTTCCGTCTAAGTCACGGTCGGTTTTAAACATTTGCTTCAAAGATGCCGATTGTTCCAAACCTATTTGATAGTCGTGATCGAGTAGAAATAAGCCCTCAGACACCGTGCTCATAATACCTTTTGTCTCATTGACTACTTTGACTTCGATGTCTTCGTTATCAGACAGTCGTAAAATCATCGGTACAATCAATAATAGGTAGAGGGCAACAGCAATAAGCCCAGCAACTACCTGTAGATAGGTAATCAATTTTAACTTGCGCTCTAGACGCCGATCGATTGTCTCTGTTAATTTTTTCGCCGATTCGGAAGCAAGTTGATAGTTGCCAACTTTAAGCTGAGAAATAAGCTGATCTAGGGTAGAAGGCACTGGCGACAAAAACTCGGATAACGCATAGGTATTTAATGCCTTACCACCAATGCGCACCGACTGACCTGTGACGAACGACTCTAAGCGCCTAATAATATCGGCCGATTCTACGGGCTGTAAATTAGCCGAGACTCGATCGGTAACTTGCATCACCGCAAACGCATAGCGAGACTCTTTTTGAGCTGTTGACAATATCGCGAAGTTCAACAACAAATACAGCAAGAACGCTGCAACCAACCCAGCAGTTGCAAAGGTTATCCCTTTGAACCGCAACATATTATTCAAGCCCATCTAAAACACCAAGAATTAGTTACTCTATTGAAATTTCAATCCAGTCTCTTTGTTATTTTTATACGGTGAAAAATCCTTTCGAAAATGTAGCCAATACCTCCTGAAAAAAGGAAATATAGACAATGTTTTACTCATCGATATCAACAACTGCTGTTTAAAAATCAAATAAATTAATAAGTTAGCGTAGTCTATTATTACAACTGCCGATAAAACAGGATCAAATGAGATTGAATTGTAATCTTTTGTTTCATGCAGTCTCAAAAAATCAGACCATCCCTTAACTTCACCTATTTACTAGACATTCGCGACAAAAGTGCTCTGAAAGCGACATCCATGCCTAACTTTAGTCTGATCGGTACAGAAGCTAGCGCTTTTCAAGTTTAAGATGCAATGCTTGAAGCCGCTCTTGGCCAATCACTCGAGCGCAGTGGCCATGGCTCTCATCAAAAACCACACCGCCTACTAAATAGTCTTCAGCGACAAACAAATCGCCAGCGGAAAACCGTTGAGCAGAACCATCGCGCAGTTGGATCTCTATCACACCTGTTAAAATAATTAACAGGGTGGGATCACCGGCAATATGCCAGTCAGACTGATACGGGGTGGTGCTAGAGCGCAGTCTGAAATTTAGTGCCGCCTGTTGCTCCGATAGCATCCAATTTGATGCACCGCTTAACTCGATCTCACGAATGCCAAATACTGATCTACCGTAACCATCGTTGGTCACACTGGGTATTTTCTTAACTGATGTTTGCATGGTCTTAACGGCGACCATTTAAGTATTTTGGTAAACCGTCGTCAATCGATAGCCAATCAACCTTGGTGCCAGTATAAATATGCGCATCAGGCGAAAGCACCGGAGCCACGTCAAGGGTCGCTAGTGAAAACTCTACTAAATCGTTATCTTCTCCCGACTCAAAAACCAAACTGGAGCCACACTGCGAACAGAACTTACGTTTTGTACCGTTATCAGCGACAAAAGTTTGTAATAAGTTCTCGCCCGTTAGCCAACGAAAATCCGTGCGGGCAACAGAACCAAACGTAGCGAAGGCCGCGCCATGAAATTTTCGGCACATGGTGCAATGGCAATGCCCCATTTTGCCTGACAATTTATCGGCCTCATACTGAATGCCGCCACACAAGCATTGACCTTGATACGCCGCGTTGCTCATTTTAATTCTCCTATAATTTGAGTCTACTTTTTCACTTTTAGCAGATTGAGGCAAGGGCTAATGTGGTTTTAGAGAAACCCTCAAGGTTATTTAGTAATCGCGCGCCCAATAAAAAGCCCCGATCAGTATCCTGATCGAGGCTTTCTAAGCATTTGGATTGGAAAGTAGGTGGCCTAAAATCTGCTCACGCAACTATAAATCACGTCCCTTCCAAGCAGTACTACATCATACCGCCCATACCACCCATGCCGCCCATATCAGGCATACCGCCACCACCAGCGCCACCTTCTACCGGAGCATCAGTGATCATCGCTTCAGTAGTGATGATCATGCTAGCAATAGAAGCCGCGTGTTGAAGTGCCGTACGGGTTACCAATGTTGGGTCTAAAATACCCATCTCGATCATATCGCCATACTCGCCAGTACCGGCGTTATAGCCAAAAGTACCTTTGTGCTTACGTACTTCGTTAAGCACTACAGAAGCATCGTCACCACCATTATCTACGATTTGACGTAGTGGAGATTCAAGAGCTTTCAGAATCGCTTTAACACCAGCGTCTTGGTCAGCATTGGCGCCTTTTACTTTTGCAACTGCGTCTAGCGTACGAACCAAAGCAACACCGCCGCCAGGTACTACGCCTTCTTCTACAGCGGCGCGAGTTGCATGCAATGCATCTTCAACGCGTGTTTTCTTTTCTTTCATCTCAACTTCAGTCGCAGCACCAACTTTGATTAATGCAACGCCGCCAGCTAGTTTAGCTACACGCTCTTGCATTTTCTCACGATCATAATCAGAAGAAGATTCTTCGATTTGTGCACGAATTTGGTTAACACGATCAGAAATCTGTGTTGCATCGCCGTTACCGTCGATGATTGTGCTGTTCTCTTTAGTGATTTGAATGCGCTTAGCCGAGCCAAGGTCTTCTAAAGTGATGCTTTCTAAGCTCATGCCAATTTCTTCAGACACAACTTTACCGCCGGTTAATACGGCAAGGTCTTCCAACATCGCTTTACGACGATCGCCAAAACCAGGTGCTTTAACAGCACATACTTTTACGATGCCGCGAATGTTGTTAACCACTAAAGTTGCAAGCGCTTCGCCTTCAACGTCTTCAGCAACAATTAGCAGTGGACGACCAGCTTTGGCAACCGCTTCTAATGTTGGAAGTAAATCACGGATGTTTGTGATTTTCTTATCGTGCAATAAGATTAGAGGGCTTTCAAGATCAGCCGTCATTGTGTCTTGCTTGTTAGCGAAGTAAGGCGACAAGTAACCACGATCAAATTGCATACCTTCTACAACTTCAAGTTCGTTTTCAAGAGATTGGCCTTCTTCAACAGTGATCACGCCCTCTTTGCCAACTTTGTCCATTGCTTCAGCAATGATGTTACCAACAGTCTCATCAGAGTTAGCTGATACAGTTCCGACTTGAGCGATTTCTTTAGCATCTTCGCAAGGCTTAGAAAGCTTTTTCAATTCCGCTACTGCAACGATTACAGCTTTATCAATACCACGCTTAAGATCCATTGGGTTCATGCCAGCGGCAACCGCTTTCAAACCTTCTTTCACCATAGCTTGCGCTAGAACGGTCGCGGTAGTTGTTCCATCACCGGCTACGTCGTTAGTTTTTGAAGCCACTTCTTTCACAAGCTGAGCGCCCATGTTTTCGAATTTGTCTTCTAACTCAATTTCTTTTGCAACAGACACACCATCTTTTGTAACGGTTGGAGCGCCAAAGGCTTTATCCAAAACTACGTTACGGCCTTTAGGGCCCAGTGTGATTTTAACGGCATCTGCCAATACGTTAACGCCGGCCAAAATTTTAGCGCGCGCGTCATCTCCGAATTTTACGTCTTTTGCTGACATGATAAATTCCTATAATTAATTTGTTAATTCTTGTACGTGATCTCTACATGTAGGGATCACGATTTTAATGAGGTCTAAGGCTTAAGATTTTGTTTTCAATCGAGGCGAATAAAAGCGCAGGGAGGGCGCGTGCGTTTTGCACGTAACCGACTGAGCATTTTATTCAACGAAGAGTGAGAGCAAAAGCTTGGGCCGACCTATTCGACAACGCCGACGATGTCATCTTCTCTCATCACCAATAAATCTTCGCCATCGACCTTAACTTCCGTTCCAGCATATTTGCCGAACAGAACTTTGTCGCCTACCTTAACGTCTAAGGCGCGAACCTCACCGTTGTCTAAAATTTTGCCATTGCCGGCAGCGATGATTTCGCCTTCAGATGGTTTCTCTTTTGCTGATTCAGTAAGGATGATGCCGCCAGCAGAAGTTGCTTCTTCTTCGTTACGACGAACGAGAACGCGGTCATGAAGTGGACGAATAGCCATTCGTTATATCTCCAAAAAGGGGTTAATTAAAATAAGTTAAATAAGAGTAAATTAGCACTCTAATCTAAGAGTGCTAATGATATGGGCGAAGTCTATAAAGTCAATACATAGACTGGGTTTTATTTTTTATCTTTTGTCTCAGAGACGGTGTATTCACCCTCAATAACGTCACCTTGTTCAACGTGAGGGTTGACCGACGAATTCGAGGAGCCATAAACAGCTCCGCCATTACCTTTGATGAAATTCTTAGCGGCCCACGCGATCAATGCTTGTCTGACTGGTGGAATTAGAATTGCAAAACCAATAGCGTCAGTTATAAACCCAGGCGTCATCAATACCGCACCAGCAAATAAAAGAGCGACACCCTCAGCAATTTGCATCGCCGGAACACGGCCTGCATTGGTCTCTTGTTGTAGCTTGGCGAGCGTGGCGAAGCCCTGCTGACGCACTAAATAGGCACCGAGCACTGCAGTGAAAATAACGAACGCAATGGTGTTAAATAGCCCTATGGCACCACCAACGCGGATTAGCACGGTGATTTCTGCGACTGGCACCGCGATGAATAAGAAAACAAGAATGAGAAATGGCATATTCAACTGATAAGGCCATTTTATAGGTTTTCAAGGCGCTACTTGATAAAACCCTTGAGCGATCGAAGATTTTTAAAAATCCGCAAGCCTAGCTGGTTTACACCGACATTAATCAGGCTGACGCTGGCCGCCGCATTGCCAACATAATTCAAAATTTGCCGGGCTTGCCTGCTGACAGCGATTACAACGCCAGTCTGGTCCGCTGACATCTTGGCGCTTGCTTTGAGAAATTATTTCAGTCGCATGCTGAGCAAGCGACTGGTCGACCCAAAGCTCGGGCCAGACACTAGTAAAAGGCACTTCACCCATCAAACTTGAGGTATGGTGGTTACGCAGCTCGCAAGTAATATCGTGTTGCTCTAGCAAGCTGCGCATCAACCCTACTTCGACAATATTGTCGGCTGTAAAAACCTTGTTCAAAGTAGATGCCATAATTTCCAGTTATTAATTTCCAACATTCAATCTTATCGTTTTTCGATACCAATTATTAAGGAATTGATCTCCTTGATCACCCGCTGGAAAGGTATATCGAGCACCATTAATTTCAACGATTACGTTGGTTCCTGGCGCAGTTTTTCCAAGCCCCATGTTCAATCCACCTTGGTGACAAATGCGGCCGGTAGTCGCCCTATTGTTAAATCGATACAGATCACCTTTGCCCTCAAAGCGAAGACTAGCATTGCCGCCCTGGGTATAAGCCTTAAAGTCAAAACAGGCACCTCTTATTCTTCCATTGGCCGAGCTAGATGGTCTGTTAGCTACCGGAACTGGGCGTGTATTTCTGGCTGCAGCCGCATTTTTGCGATCAATGCTATAGCGCTGCTGACGGCCGTCAGTATCGACCACGGTTACATCGTTGGCGAATAAGTCGATTCTTATCCGCTCGGATGTATATCTATTCTCTAAGTAGACTGAGTCACGATCTCGACGGGTTTCATCAAATTGCGTCGATGCTCCCCGTGTGCGATCCATGCTCCATTGCTTGGCAGCTACTTGTTGTAATGAAACACCGCCGAATACAACTAGCGTTACATTTGCAGCCGTTACGTTCGGGTCATTCCGCGCGCCGTCATTGCGATTCCGGTTGTCGCGACGTCCGTCGTTTGCACGATCATCGTAGCGGTCATTTCGGCCACTGTCAGCGCTAATAGTTAGTGAACTGACCTTGTCATTCCACTGACGATCAAAACATTGAATATCGTTATCAATACGCGCGAATGATCCACGATAGTTATCATCGGCATAAATTCTAACCTCGGAACCTTGCGGCACTCGTATTGAAGAAACGCTGTCGTTAGCAAAACCGGCGTCGCGCATACTGCGGTATTCGCCAGCTCTTAAGGTTTGGCTTTTGCCGCCGAAATTGCAATGCTCATAAATGGTGACATCACGATACGGATCAATGGATACCCGTTGATTGCTTTGTGCGGTAACCGCACCTGAAAATGTAATTGTCGCTGCTAGAATCGCAAGCGTTGAAGTTAAATCAAATTTCATAGTGCCCCCGGATGGACGTGTTTAGATTTATTTATCAATTATAGTGTATCAGCAGCTGCATAGTATTAACTTCATGAGCGGTATCGGCTTCATTAGTAAACATGCACACTGCATTAGTTTCGTATTCAAATATAGCAATGTTAGTATTAACCCTAGCTGAACCTAACTGCATTGACAGCACATCAAGCTTGCAACAACTTTACCAAGCCGGTGAAATACCGAGCTCCATTCACTTAAATTAGAAATTAATAGAGACATCATGAGTCGTTTTTGGTCAGACATTGTTAGTCAACTCACGCCCTATGTTCCTGGCGAGCAACCGCAAATTAGCAAGCTAATTAAGCTAAATACTAATGAAAACCCGTATGGTCCATCGCCTAAGGTCACCGCGGCAATTTCCACGGCTAACAACCACGACCTGCGCAAGTACCCTGACCCAAATGCAGCCCAACTTAAAGCAACCATAGCCAAGCATTTTAAACTTGATGACCACATGGTGTTTGTTGGCAATAGCTCAGACGAAGTGCTGGCGCATGTCTTTAGAGGGCTATTAAAGCAAAGCAAACCGCTATTGTTTCCTGACATCACCTATAGCTTTTATCCGGTGTACTGCAAGCTCTTCGAGATTGAGTATCGTTTAATTCCTCTGAACGATGACTATTGCATCGGCGTCGACGATTATGCGCTCGACAATGGCGGCATTATTTTTGCCAATCCAAATGCACCAACAGGCATTGCATTATCGATTGAAGAGGTTGAAACCTTAGTGCAACGCAATCCAGAGTCGGTGATAGTAGTTGATGAAGCCTACGTAGATTTTGCTAATGACAGTGCAGTAAGACTAATCAAGCAGTATGACAATCTATTGGTAACTCAAACACTGTCGAAGTCACGGTCACTGGCTGGATTGCGCGTAGGCATTGCGCTCGGCCATGCTGACTTAATCGAGGGCTTAGAACGCATCAAAAATAGCTTCCACCCCTATACTTTGGACGCTCTGGCTATGGCAGGCGCGACTGCCGCCTTTGAGGACAATGACTACTTCGAAGGCACTTGCGCCAAGGTGATAGCAACACGACAACGAACCTCCTCCGAGCTTGTTTCAATGGGCTTTGATGTACTGCCATCTAGCGCTAATTTTGTCTTTACCCGCCACTCTGAGCATGGCGCGGAGGAACTTTTTCGAGCGCTCCGCGATCACGGCATCGTGGTGCGCTATTTCGACAAGCCTAGAATTAACCAGTTCTTGCGCATTAGCATTGGCACCGACGATGAAATGAACTCGTTACTGTCAGTGCTTAGAGCGATAATGAGCAACTAATGGCTAACGTCTAGCACCTAATACTCGCCTTAACTGAATACCATTTCGTCGTCATCAACCGCTGTGAAACGTAACGCTAAGTTGTCAAGAATGAAGTTCTGATTCAGGCGCCAAGGCTTGTTGGTGGATTGCTTAGGCAGCATGTCCAGCGAGCGCTGGATATAACCCGAGGTCAAATCCATTAAAGCCATATCTTGCATGTCATCAGTGGCGGTAGCACACGCTTGGCTGTAGTTGTTTTTGTCCATGTGATTAATCAACCGGCTGGCGTAACGATGGGTTAAGTCAACCTTCAAAGTCCAAGATGCATTAGTGTAGCCGACCGCAAGAAATGTGTTTGGCACGCCGCTAAGCATCATGCCCTTGTACGCGTAGGTCTCTTTAGCCACTAAGGGCTCGCCATCGATCACAAAATCAATTCCGCCAAAGAATTGCATTTTCAAACCGGTGGCGGTAACGATCACATCGGCGTCCAAGCTGGTGCCCGACTTTAGCAAAATGCCGCGTTCGTTGAAGCCTGCAATGTGATCCGTTTCGATACTTGCTTTATCGGCTTTTATGGCCTTAAAAAAATCAGCATCCGGACATAGACAAACTCGTTGATCCCACGGGTTATAATTTGGAGTGAAGTGCTTTGCCTCAAATTTGTCCCCAAGCTCGGCTTTCACTTGATCAGTAATTTTCTCTTTGGCACGCTCAGGCCATGTTTTGCAGTACCAGTAGATAAGCATGGTGCTCAATATAAACCACCACCTAGCCGCCCACCTACCGACCCATTTACTCAAGCCATTGGCAATTGGGTCAACCGATGGCTTAGAGCCCATGTAGGTTGGCGAGCGCTGTAACATAGTGACATGTTTAGCCGTTTTCGACATGTTTGGCACTAGAGTAACGGCGGTCGCGCCACTGCCAATGATGACCACATTCTTATCTGCGTAATCGGCGTCTTCAGGCCAGAACTGAGGGTGAATTACCTCACCTTTAAACTTCTCAATACCGTCAAACTTGGGCGCATGAGCCTCGTCATAGTTGTAGTAACCGGCACACATGAAAATATAGCGACATGTGAAAACCTCACCATCGGCGGCCTCAAGTGTCCAGATCGACTGCTCAGAAGACCAATTTGCCTTAACGATATGTACACCGTATTGAATCTGTTTGTCGATTCCATATTCGCGCACGGTTTCATCAAGATAGCTAAGAATTTTATGCTTTTCGGCAATCGACGACTTGTCGTCCCATGAGCGAAACGAAAATCCAAAGGTATACATGTCAGAATCTGAGCGTATCCCAGGGTAATTGAATAGATCCCAGGTTCCACCTAAGGCCTGGCGACGCTCCAAAATCTTGTAACTCTTACCTTTATTGTAGGTTTGTAAGTGGTAAGCAGCACTGATGCCCGAGATTCCCGCACCAATAATGATGGCGTCGTGATGTGATATTGTCATTTTCTCGCCGAATCGCCTGTAAAATAAGGGGCCAAGGTTTGTTTCCATTGGTCGACTAGACCGGAGTCATCGTGATCCCAAGGATGAAAATCGTTTTCCATAAACTGCTTATACAGACCACGCATATCACTGATCAAGCCGCCTTCGCCATAGAGACTATTCCAAAGCTCTTTTCGCTCCTTCCAAGTGACCTTGTGGCCCAACTGTTTGAGCAAAAATCGGCTCGACATCCAAATGTTAAAGGGGAATTCAAAACGAGTGAAAATTTTATATTGCTGACGCAATAATTTACGATCACCGACGCATTGTTGATATACATCAAAGGCAACCGACTTATGCTCGATTTCTTCGATCGCGTGCCACAAAAATAAATTGCGGAATGATTCAGGAAAATTAGCCATATGCTCTGGGTGGGTTAAAGCATGATGAGCCATAACCGCCGTTACATGTTCAGCACAAACTGTTCTTGCCAAGCGCTTTTCAGGTGTCCAATTTTGCTCTCGCTCTTTTAACTTAACTTTGAAGAAGTCATTGAGCTTGCCGGTCTCGTAGCCTAATTTATCAAACTCTTTATTCACCAACCTATGCTGCAACGAATGATGTGCCTCTTGGTGTGCGAAGTCGCGCACCTCTGCTTTGAGTTTTGGATCAGTGATTTGATCTTCAAACAACATTACCGATTTAATAAATTCGCCCTCTCCCGCTGGAAAACTTGCCGACATAGCAACCCACATAGCACTGATACAACTATTGCCGTTGTAATAAAAAGGGCCGTCAAAATCATCGAACTCGAACCTTACTCGGCGGGGCACAATTTCGAGTTTAGAGCGCGACGGCGAGGCCGCAAGGCTGCTAGGGCTGAACGAATCGCTCAAAGATGGATTATTTATCGACATTTACTTAACCTGTCCTCAGTCAAATGGTGAAATTCATGTTGTTGTTTACAGCTTTGTAAACTAGAATAACTACTTTAGAGGCAATTTACAGTTCTGTCAACACAGTCTGAACTAAGTAATGCTTGTGAACACTTCACTTGGTAA
>Ga0208544_10000313_pt1 | contig 40149 bp, 38 predicted proteins | sample DEB08_DNA_9_FD_184526 | JGI IMG/M metagenome (GOLD analysis project Ga0208544, IMG submission 184526) | Aqueous microbial communities from the Delaware River and Bay under freshwater to marine salinity gradient to study organic matter... | ecosystem: Environmental > Aquatic > Marine > Coastal ... | reverse complement strand
CTGGCGAAGCTGCGGCGCAGCATCAGATCAGCCGACGAGCGGCAGCTTTGGGCCGGAAGGAGGCACCACGCCTAGGCCTTCACCGGCAACTGCTACGATCGTTGCAATCCGGCTTTGAACAGCAGAAATCATTAAAGAAATGGCGGCATGCATTGCGCAAAATCCCATTGAGCGTTCCGCTTCCATGCACACGCCAACGGAGACGTCACCGTGGTCTGCGATAAGTTCAGCTGCCACGCCACCCGCATTTACGTCTTCTGAAAGAATACGTTGGCCGACAACGACAAATGCCGCATCCATTAACTGCTCGTCCGTGATAATCGTAAGCCCCACGCTTCCGTCCACAACGACCTCAACCAGGAGCGCCATCTTTACTCACGCGACAACCTCAATTTTTTCTCCGCGCCGCTGCTCTCGCAGGTGGCGTGAATTGAGCCTATAAATGGGCCAACCTTACTGTCCTTGTAACGACTAGTACGCATTGGTCTGACAGCACCTGATTGAAAACTTGTGCGTCCGGAAATTTTGCGAATGGCTGAAGGGAAATGACTTGATCCGAACAGTACCCGATCTAGCGATGGATTCATTCAGTTTGCACCAGAGCGGCTTGTGTCTTGGCTGATCTTCCGACTAACAATTGCCGAACGCTGAGATCTCCGCGATTGGAAGAGCATGTCGAGCAAGCGAATTCACCTGATTTTCAAAACGCATCTCGATATTGGTTTTACTGATTACGCGTCCAAAGTATCTCGCCAGTATCATGACCATTTCATTCCAATGGCGCTTCGGACTGCTGAGCATCTCTGGGCAGAGAACCCGGACGCGCCAAAGTTTATCTGGACGACTGGTGCGTGGCTGATCCACCAACATCTTGAACAGGGCTCGTCCGAGGACCGTCGAAGACTTGAGGCCGCGATCGAGAAGGGCCTTATAGCCTGGCACGCTCTGCCTTACACGACACATACCGAACTTCTTTCAGTTGAACTCTTCGAGGCGGGATTGGGGTACGCCCGCGATCTGGATCAGAAATTCGGACGTAGCACGACAGCTGCGAAAATGACCGACGTTCCGGGCCATACGATTGGTAGTGTGCCGCTTCTTGCGCGTGCGGGCGTCCGGTTTCTGCACATTGGCGTCAACTCAGCGAGCACGCCGCCGGATGTGCCCCCAGTTTTTCGGTGGCGCACCAGGGAAGGTGACGAAATCCTTGTCATGTATCAAAACGAGTACGGGTCCACCTATTTTCCAGAGGCAATGGATGATGGCATCGGTTTTGCGCATACAATGGATAATATGGGGCCTCAGAGCATTGCCCAGGTTGTCGATGAGCATCGACTGATGGCACTGGACAATCCCGGCGCAACGATCGTTGCGTCTACGCTGACCGACTATGGCGATCTGCTTTGGGCTAAGCGGGGCAAGTTTCCGGTCGTCACGGACGAAATTGCAGACAGTTGGATCCACGGGGTCGGGACCGCACCGGCCAAGGTGTCGAGATACATGGGGTTGCGCCGGTTGTATGGCCAATGGGCAGCGGCTGGTCTCACCGATGAGCAGGAGAAAATGGGGCGTCGGCTCTGCATGGTCGCCGAACACACTTGGGGCGTCGATATCAAGACCTTCCTGCGGGATGAGAGCGCATGGGACCGATCTGATTTTCAGGCCGCCAGACAGTCAGATCCGCGGGTCGCTCTGACGGAGCATTCTTGGCATGAGCAGGACCACTTGATCGAAGCTGCAATGGCGGGATTGCCGCCGGAAGACTTGGCTGAAGCCACCAAGGCCGCATCGCCGCCGATTGTTTCGCTGGCTGAGATCGTCGTGGTGAGGCAAGGCATGGCGTCCCAGGAGGATGGTGAACTGGACTTCGATATGACGAGCGGAGGTCTGTGCGGCGTGCGTTTTCCCAACGGTCGAGAATTGATAGCGGAAGGCGGGCTAATGGGGGCGTTGAGTTATGAAAGCTACGACGCGCAAGATTATGCTGACTACAAGGACAGCTATCTGACGATGCGCGCCCATTGGGGCGAACAAGATCACGGAAAGCCCGGGTTGGAAAATGCGCGAACGTCGCAGTCGGCGACTTTTCAGCCGGAGTGGCTTGGTGTTGGCGTCGACCAAATGGGCCAAGCCATCAGCAAGTATCGCTTTGACGGAGTTGCTGCAAGAGAACTGGGTGCGCCATCAGAGTGCGAGGTGCGCCTTCGCTTTGTTGATCGCCAGACTTTGGAAATTATGGCGTGCTTTTTCGACAAGCCCGCGAACCGTATGCCAGAGGCTTCGTTTCTGAGTTTTGCCCCTGCGGTTGATCCGCGCAGCTGGCGCTTTCAGAAACTTGGATACAAGGTAGATCCAACTGCTGTTGTTCAAAATGGGAGCAGGCAACTGCACGCGGTTGAGTCTATCGAATGCAAAGATTTGCAAGGCGAGCGCGTGGTGATCACGCCGCTCGATAGTCCGTTGGTTGGCCCCGCCGAAGCGCCGTTTCTATTGTTTCATCGGGACGAGATATCGATGAAGGACGGTATTCGGTTTTGCTTGCATAACAACAAGTGGGGCACGAATTTCCCGATGTGGTGTGAAGGTGACTTTTTGTTCCGGTTCCATGTTTCTGTGGAGTGATTGGTGCGGTTGTTATTGCACGTGCATTACGACGACGTCCGCCGCGGGCGCCTAACTGGTTGGAGTTAAATGCAGGCTTCTTCGGTTGTTCAGTTTTGGGAATGCGCAAAAGCCAAGGGGCTGAACATTTGCATTGATGGAGGCTGGGCGGTTGATGCAGTGCTTGGGGAACAAACGCGCGCGCACAATGATCTTGATATTGCGCTGCCTGTATCTGAAGTCATGGCCCTGAGATCTCTCCTTGAGTACCTCGGTTTTTCTGAGGTAGCGCGGCCTGATAGCCGGGTGCACAACTTTGTTCTTCAGACAGACAGCGGTGACATTATCGACGTGCACTCCTACGAACTGCATGCAGATGGGAGCAACAAAACGGGCGTTGCCTATATCGCGGATCATCTGAACGGCGAAGGTCTCATCTTGGGGTGTCGGGTACGGTGCGTTCCGCCGCATTGGCTTGTTCCGTTCCACACCGGGTATGAGGTTGATGAGACCGACTGGCACGACGTCCGATTGCTGTGCGAGAGGTTTGGTTTGCCCATTCCGGATGTCTACAAGCGTTTCGCCGAGATCGACTCGGAATTCTGACACACGCGCCAGTTTGGGTTGCGCAATTGGGCGAAACCACACGTTGGACGCTAAAATAGATCCCCGGTGTCAAATAAATTTTACAATAGCTGTATAGGTTTGTGAGAGGTTGCATCGATCTGGAGGCGCACTTCGCCGGAATCTTCTTTTCAGATTGAAGGAACTCTGCAATCTTGGTTGCACACGTGTGCAACGCCACACCGAAATTCACCTATGGGAGGTAAATGAATGACAAGCCTGATACGAACAACCGCCTTGGTCGGTGCCCTTGCAGGACTAGCGGGCCCGGTATTCGCCGAAGACATCAACATTTCCGTTTGGGCCGGCGGCTCGAACGATAGCGACAGCTACCGCATTGAAGCCATAGAAATTGCAGCAGATATTTTGGAGCGTGAAGCCGCCATTCTGGGCGAGGAACTGAATATCACAGTTGAAGGCCGCCGCGATTTCACCGGTTGGGATGAATTCAAACAGGGTATTACTCTTGGCGCTGAGGCCGGGACTGCTCCGAGCATCGTCGTGACGTCGCATCTGGACATCGCGCCATGGAGTCAGGCCGGATATATCGTGCCTGTCGAAGACTACGTTGATCTGGATTCGTGGCCGTTGAACAATGTCTACCCGAACCTGATGGAAATTGCGTCCTATGCGGGGACCCAGTGGGGTATTCCGCAAGATGCCGAGTCGCGGCCATTCTTCTTTTGGCGCGAGACGCTGACCCAACTGGGCTATAGCGAAGACGATATCGATGCGCTGCCCGCCAAGGTTGCCAGCGGTGAGTATACACTTCGCAATGTTCTTGAAGACGCCACAAAAGCCGTCGAAATGGGCATCGTCGAAGAAGGTTATGGGTTTTACCCACGGGTTTCTAATGGACCGGACTACGCGCAATTCTATCAGTCATTCGGTGGAGTGCTGATGGATCCGGAGACCGGAAAACTGCTTCTCGATAAAGTGGCGATGACCGAATTCTACCAGTTCTTTGTCGATGCTGTGGCTGCTGGCGTGACCCGTCAAAACCATATCGGGACCGACTGGAACCAGTGGTATAATGAGGTCGCCAATGGTCGCGCCGCATTCTGGCACGGTGGAACGTGGCATTTCGGCCGTTATGCACGTGAGGGCAACGACGATTTCTGGAACACGATCCAGTTTTCCCTGATCCCTGCCGGCAATGATGCCGGACGTGCCAACACGATCACGCATCCGCTGGTGTATCTGGTGATGAACCAGGAAGACGACCGGGTAGAAGAGGTGGCAGCGCAGCTTATCGCGATCGCAACAGAGCCGCGTCTGAATTCGCTGCACGCGATCCAGTCCAACCACCTGGCGGTGGCTCAGGCCCAATCCAATATCGATCTCTATCGGGGTGATCGTTGGGCATCGGAGGCGACCGAGGTTCTTCTGGGATCGGCAACGTCTCAGCCAAATCACTTGCAGTACGGAGCCTTTTCCGAGGCGATGTTCCGCGGTCTGGAAGCTGCTTGGTCCGGGGTTCAGACACCGGCTGAGGCTGTGGCAGAGGTCGAAGCCCAAATGCGGGCAACGCTCGGCGACGATCTGATCGTTCGCTAATTCAGAAAACTTGCGAGGTGCGGATGTTCGCGCCTCGCTCACCCTCACCAAGGACATATTGCCGATGACGTCCCGAATGCTGGGCATAGGGTTCCTTTCGCCCGCAATTATTGCAGCCTCGATCTTCTTTCTGCTTCCAGTCCTGCTGACGGTTGTGTTCGCTTTCACGAACATGTCGACGTCCACGGGGATCATGGGTGGAGACTATAGGATCAATACGGAGCAACTGCGCAGTGTCGATGAAACGGGCATAAGTACAGAGTCTGTCGAAAAGCTTGAGACCGCAGGGTTTCAGATTACGGAAGCCGGATTGACCGCGCTGGCAGATCAGTTTGGCGACAATGTAGCGGACGAGTTGCGCGAAGGTTTCTTGGGTGAGTCCTTTACGGCGCGTCGGGATCTGGAGCGCGTGTTGCGCCAGCTTGATGAACCGATCCGACAAACGCGAGATAGAAAAGCAGCGGCCGATCTGTTTGCCGTAACAATCATTGGCGAGCGCTTTGATACCGAAGATCAGTTCAGAGCGGCCCTTGGCGATACTGGGATCGACCCTGCGGACCACGACGCTTTGACCGAATTTGCCTTCACAGGCTGGACCTGGACAACCGACAATTTCCAACTTCTCTTGGAGTTACCGTCAACACTTCGCTTTGCGACAAACACCGCGTTCTATGTGGTTTGTACGCTTGTATTCAATATTATCTTCGGTCTGTTTTTGGCGATCTCCACATTCTATCTGCCGGGCAAATTCGCCAACACATTCCGTGCGATCTGGTTCCTGCCGCGCATTCTTCCACCGGTGTTGTATGTTCTGATGTGGAACTGGTTCACGTGGGACAACGGGTTCATCGCCACTGTGACCGGTTGGTTTGGGGTCCCGCCACAAAACTGGATGATGCAGACCGCGCCCCGAGCCTGGACGGTGATTATTCTGATCAACGGATTTGTTGGCGCATCGTTGGGGATGATTTTGTTCTCGTCCGCCATCAAGGCTATTCCGGCCTCGATGCTTTATGCGTCCGAGGTCGACGGAGCGAACCGGTGGCAACAGGTGCGTTATATCATTTTACCGCAGATGCGTTGGCCGATCTTGTTCATGACGTCGTATCAGACACTTAGCCTTTTGACGTCGTTTGAATATATCCTGCTAGCGACTGATGGTGGGCCCGGTCGAACGACGGAGGTTTGGGCGCTTGCCGCCTATCACACAGCGCTGAACAACTATGGCGGCAACCTGCAATATGGGTTGGGTGCTGCCTATGCGCTGGCGTTGGTCTTTATCGGGATTGGGCTGTCGGTCGCTTACCTCAGGTTCTTCAACTTCAAAGAACTGCTCGCTAAGCCGAGGATTGAGCAATGACCGCAAACGCACGCATCTGGCCGCTGGTTTTGATCCTGACGATATTTTCTGCGCCGCTAGTCATTATGTACTTCTATCAGGTCGTGGACAGCGTCGCGCAGCCGGACCCAGGCTCGCTGATTCCGGGCGATGTGGACCTTTCAAACTGGCGCTTTCTCTGGGAGAGGATCGATTCAGGTCGGCCATCGATCTGGGTTGTGACCTTCAACACCTTTCTTTTTGCCAGCACGACGGCGTTTCTGGTCACTTCGCTGTCGACGACGGCGGGATACGCACTTTCGCGACTTAATATGCCGGGACGACCGTATTTCCTTGGGGGGCTAATTATTCTTCACGCCTTTCCGACGATAACTCTGATTATTGCGATTTTCATCATACTTCAGTTCCTAGGCCTGTTCGACACGCTGCTTGGCATCATTCTTGTCAAGGCAGCGCTTGAATTGCCCTTTGGTGTTTGGATCATGAAAGGGTTTTACGACACAGTGCCTTGGGAGATTGAAATGGCGGGCGTTCAGGACGGTGCGAGTCGGCTTCGGGTTTGGTGGGAGCTTGTGCTGCCGCAAGTCAAGCCGGGGCTCGCCGCCCTTTTGATCATATCGTTTTTGTCCGGTTGGTCGGAGTTTGTACTGCCTTTGGTTCTGGCTCCGGGGTCAGGCACGCAGGTTCTTGCAACCTATATGAACGCGGTCATTCAAGATGACGCGACCGCTGACTTCGGCCTCTTCAAGGCGATCGGCATGTTTTACTCAATCCCAGTCATCATTATCTATCTGGTGTTCCAGAAGCAGTTGATGAACATCTACGGCGGAGGCACCAAAGGCTGATGAAACTCAGGCTCGACAAATTCACAAAACGCTTCGGCTCACTGACCGTCATCGAGGATATGGACCTGACGGTGGAGAGCGGCGAGATGATGGCCCTTCTCGGTCCTTCAGGGTGCGGCAAGTCCACTACTCTTTTTGCTGTTTGCGGCATTCATAAGATGAGCGGCGGCAAGCTTTACTTCGGTGACGACGACGTGACGACCTTGCCCGCACAGGAACGCTCGGTGGGGGTCGTGTTTCAAAACTATGCGCTCTACCCGCATATGACGGTTGAGCAGAACATCGGTTTTCCGCTGAAGGTGCAGCGCATGTCAAAGTCCAATATCCGTGCCGAGGTCGAGCGGCTTGCGGACTTGGTTCAGATAGGCGAACTGCTGGATCGGCGGCCTGCGCAATTGTCCGGGGGACAGCAGCAACGTGTTGCCTTGGCCCGCGCGATGATCCGCAAGCCGGATGTGCTGCTGCTTGACGAACCACTTGCCAATCTGGATGCGAAGTTGCGGTTGGAAATGCGATCAGAGATCCGTCGGATTCAGCGTGAGACCGGGATAACGGCTATTCTTGTGACGCATGATCAGGTCGAAGCGATGTCGATGTGTGACCGTATCGCGCTGATGCGAAACGGGAAGATCGTTCAACTCGACACGCCCGAACAGATGTATAGCAATCCGCGCTCGCAGTTTGTTGCGGGTTTTCTTGGGAATCCACCAATCTCGTTCCTCCCTGCGGTGGCGGGCGACGTTCTTTCGTTTGGACATAACCAGACGCTTGCGCGCCCTTCAGCGTTGGAGGCATCGGGCGAGGTTGTCGTGGGCATTCGCCCCGAGCATTTTGGACCACAACACGGCACGGGATTGCAGGGTGAGGTGACTTTTGTTGAACCACAGGGCCGCGAAGAATTGATTGACGTTCGGCTGGATGGTGGCGGTGAGATCCGTTCGATCTTGCCTGCAGGCGAGCCAGTCCGGGCAGGGCAACGCATCAACTGGGGCGTTGCAACTGAAAATATTCTTGCCTTTGCATCAAATGGAGACCGGCTGTGACGTCCCCCGGCATCCCGCCGCGTCCCTATGCAATTGCGCACCGCGGGGCGTCGGCCTATGCGCCTGCCAACACGCTGGCGGCTTTCCGCAAAGCGGCGGAGTTGGGTGCCGATATGTGGGAGGTTGATATTCGGGTTTCGACGGACGGAATTCCGATTGTTCATCACGACGCGACCTTGGCAAGCGGAGAGGCTTTGAACACGTTGTCGCGTGCGGCTTTGCGGGAGATCATGCCGGATTGTCCCGATCTGAGCGAAGTTGTCGCTCTGGCGGCCGAGCTTGGAGCGGGCATCTATGCGGATATCAAGGATGCCGATGCGGCATTGGCCACCATGCATTTGATGCAAGACGCAGAGATTGCACCTGTGATCATTGGCGCTTTCAGCCCGGAGATTGTCCAGACTTTAAAGGAAGCTGGAAGCACCTATCCGGTTGCCGGGCTCGTGCCATTGGGGGCCGATCCGCATTCACACGCGAAAGATGCCGATATCATTCATTTGTGCTGGGAGCGTATGCCAACACCGCAAGACACCCTGACGCGGGAGTTGTTTGGTCGCGCGTTTCGCGACGGCAAGGAAGTCGTGTTGTGGCACGAAGAGGATCCCGAGCGGATGGCCGCGATTCGTACCAAACCGGTAACTGGCATCTGCTCTGACATGCCGGAACTGGTGAACCCGTTTCGCCCCCCTTCCGATTATCCATTCGATATTGTCTGTCATCGCGGCGCTAATTCGATTGCGCCTGAAAACACGCTGCCGGCGCTGGAGTGCGCCTTGGCGGCAGGATTCGGGTACATCGAAGTTGATTTGCACATCACATCGGACGGGGAAATCGTGGTTATCCACGATAACACTCTTGATCGCACGACCGATGGTTCTGGCCCGGTGACACAGCATTCACTGGCGGAACTCCGGGCTCTGGACGCTGGCGGATGGGTCGATCCGTTCTTTGCGGGGATCAAAGTGCCGACGCTTGGCGAGGTTCTTGATCTATTGAAGCGGTACGACGGGCGCGCCTATCTGGAGTTCAAATCTGCTCCTCCTAAACCTGTTCTGGATCAGGTCGAGCGCGCCGGGTTGCTGGATCGGGTGTTTTTCTGGTCATTCAACCGGGATTTCCTTGTCGAACTTCGCACCCTCAGTCCCGCTGCTAGAATAATGGCGCGTCGTCAGGATTACGCGTCGCTGGAGGACACGATTGCAGATTTTGATGCAAATATCGTCGAGTTTATTCCAACAGAGGAAGCATTGGACATTGCGCCTCTTCGAGGAAGTCATGTGAAATCAATGTTGGCCTATATGGGCAGCGATACCGAAGTCTTTGCAAAGATGATCAAGGCGCGCCCGGATTTCTTCAACCTCAATCAGCCGTTCGCTTTTTCGCGTTTCGTCGACCGCGGGCGACATGATGGCTAAGATAGTGCGCCGCAAAGCCACTTCATTCGACGTGGCCCGCCTTGCGGGCGTTTCGCGATCAGCGGTCTCTCGTGCGTTTACGCCCGGCGCCAATATTGCGCCCGATACGAAAGACAAGGTGACCAAAGCGGCTTCTGAACTTGGCTATCGCGTAAATTCCCTCGCGCGCGGTTTGCAGCAGGCGCACTCGGGCATTGTGGGACTTGTTGCCTCGCGGCTGGACACTCCGCTGCGGTCGCAACAAGTCAGACAATTGAGCGAGGCCCTGACCCGCGAAGGCTTTAAGCCGATGCTGATCACAGCAGAACGCCCGGATGAGGTCAGCAGCCTGATCGAGTCGCTTCTTGGCTATAGTATTGCCGGGATGATTTTCACGTCAGATACGCCTCCTCGTGCACTGATTGAAGACTGTGGCCGGCTCGGTCTTCCTGTGGTGCTGGTCAACCGCGCTGGTGCGTCAAACTGGGGTGATCGCGTGGTCGCTGATAACGCCCAGGCCGGACAGCTTGCGACGCGGGTTCTTATTCAGGCTGGTGCGACGTGTCTTGGATGCCTTGTTCCGCGAAGGGAAACCTACTCGGTGTCCGGTCGCGCCAAAGCGTTCCTGAGCTCTGCTGCCAAACATGGGCTTCCGACGGAGGTTCTTTATGCTGCGGATCAGGGCTATGAAGATGCGCGTGTCGGATTAAATGGAACGGACCGAAGTGTCTTCGATCGAATTGACGGGTTGTTTTGTTCGACCGATCTGATGGCAATTGGTGCGCTTGATGCGCTTCGTATTGACCTTGGGATATCGGTTCCCGACCAGATACAGGTTTTAGGTTTTGATGATATCGAGCAGGCGAAATGGGGATCCTTTAACCTTTCTACCATTCGTCAGGATATCGAGGCGCAAACAGATACAGTCGTCCGGCTTCTGATTGAACGGATTGCCGATAGCTCTCTGGCCAACAGGGTAGAGCGGCAACCTTTGGCGGCAGTTTTGCGTGGGACGACACGCCATGATGGATGAACGACTTCAGGCCGCGCTTGATATGGCGCGCGAGGCTGGAGAGCTTGCACAAAGGATGCGCGAGAGTCCTGGAGTTCTGGAAACGAGTAACAAGGGTCCCATGGATCTCGTGACAGCTGCAGATCATGCGGTTGAGGCGTTGTTGCGTGAGCGTATTCTGACGTTCGATCCGGGCGTTGCTATATTGGGCGAAGAAGGTGGCCTGGAAGGAACCGGCAAGGCCGTGTGGATCCTTGACCCTATTGATGGCACGATAAACTTCTCGCGGGGGCTGCCAGACTGGGCGGTTTCGATTGCCTGTTTCGACGGTCAGGAAATCACGCACGGCGTCATTCATGCGCCAGACCTAGGCATTACTGCGTGGGCGAAGCGGGGGCATGGCTGTTTCCTGAATGGTCGTCAGATTGTTTTTGAGGATACGGTGCCGGAGAGTCCTATCGTTGCATTGGGCTATTCACCGCGGAGCGCCTTGCCGGACTATTTCGCGCGCATCGAGAGCTTGTTGAATGCTGGTATTGAGCACCGGCGACACGGGGCCGCAACGATTTGCTTTTTGGGCGTTCTGGCGGGATGGTTCGATGCTTTTTTTGAACCCGCACTGAATATCTGGGATGTGGCGGCCGGCTTGCTGATCGTTGAAGAGGCGGGTGGCATGGTTCGCCACGACCCGTTCTCTGACTTCCTTGTAAAGCCATCTAATGTTATGGCTCGCAATCGGGGTTTCCCCGGTTTGACGACAATACTTAATTCTGTTGAATTTGCGTGAAACCTATCAGCGATGTCATAGGAAACCGGCGTCGGCCACCAAGGTGAGTTGACCGGAAAGCGCGGCGCATGCCGGAGGATTATCCTACACTATGATTGATCGTTGGTGCGGGCAGGTTGCAGTTCTTGCGGACCCTCATTTTCATGATTCTGGCGCCGGGCATTCCTATGGGCTCGAGTCAGCGGATTGCGTACGCAGCCTCGCAGAGTCCGTCGTCTCGACAAGAGTATTCAACGAAGGCGCCGCGGCCTTGGTTTGCGCACTGGATATTCTGGTCGAGCGAGGCGTCCGTCTCGTGATGATAGCGGGAGACCTGACCGACGATGGCCAAGCTCCTAATTGGCGTGCTTCTGCGAAAGTGTTGGATCGTTATTCTCAACGACATAACATGCGGTTCTTTTTGACACCGGGCAACCATGACCAGTGGTGTGGCGATGGCAAGCCCTTGCGAAAGGAGATGGTCAGTTCCCATGGAACGACCTTTGCGGTGTCGGGCGACAAATCTGACGAGACGGCACGCTTCGCACCAGAAATGTTCCAGATCGGGCAAGCTGACGTTCTTAACTACGCCTCGGGGTTCGGATTTTGTCGCCATTCGGACGACCTGCACTGGGAAACTCCTTTTGGCTCGTCAGATGAATTGGCAAGCCGCATTGGCATGGTGTCTCGGGCAGGAAGGGACCCCGTGGAATTGCCGGATCTGTCTTATCTTGTTGAGCCGGTAGAAGGGCTTTGGATCCTGGCGATTGATGCAAACGTCTATTTGCCGAACGAAAGTGGATGGCGTGACTTTGGAAATGAGGGCTGGACTGCCGTATCGCGACACAAGGCTTGGCTGCTTGACTGGATCAGCGATGTCTCCGGTCGCGCAAGGGCGTCAGGTAAGCAGCTTTTGTCCATGTCGCACTTTCCGGCTTGTGATGTGCTTTGTGGGGTTCCGCGCGGGTTGGCCGAACGTGTCATGCCAACTTTGGACGTGGCGCATGCGCTTGCGCGCACTCGGATGGGACTGCATTTCAGCGGGCACTGGCACATCAACCGCACTGGTGCTCAGACCGTCGGAGATGATTGGCTGGTAAATGTCGCTGTGCCTTCAACGGCGAGTTTTCCTGCGGCGTTCAAACTGGTCGATTTGCAAGGTACAAAGGCTCGGATAGAAACACTTCGGTTGGGGTCGGTCTCAGGGTTTAATGCTGCCTTCGGGCACTACATTGCGGAACAACCAATGTCGCAGTTGGCTCAGAGCGATAACTACGACAGCTTCTTGGCTCTGCATTTTGCGGGCCTCATTGGGACGCGCTTTCTGGTGCAAGACTGGCCTGAGGCGTTCTGCGCATCGTTAGAAGGGTCTACGCTGGCGGAAATCCTGGCTAGGATAGGCTCTTGTGTGCCCGAGATGTCCGGCTCAATCCCTGCGCGTTTGGCTATGGAGGACTTTTATGCGCTTGAGCACGGTGGGCAGTTGGCCGGAGTGCCCTCAGGCCGCTTGGACGTCTACACACGCCTTGACGCGTCCGTTCTGACGGAGAGTTCTGACAGTGACCGCAGGCTTTTCCAGGGTCTGGCTCACTACAGTCAGGCACTGCCGGACGATACTTTCAGTGTGCATCTATTGGATGGAACGATCATGACTGGTCCTGTCAGAGGTATCTAGCTTGAGCCGGGTTGGGTGGCAGTTTAGCGTCCTTCGATGACAAAACGCTCCCCTTTCCGGTATTTCAAGACATGCCGACTTCGTCCGCACTGCAGACTTAGATGAATTGAAATGCCTGCAAAATGTACGAAGGTCCGCTTCAGAGAAGCTGCGGCGCAGCATCGCAACCCTCGGTCAAGGTCAGCAATGGGCCGGTCGTGTCGCTCGACACAAGGGGCGGAAAGCAGACCTTCGCTGCGGGGTTCGCCGATGTCTGCTATGCGCGTGTGGTTTCAACGGGTTGCTGCAACACACGCCTCAAATTTCTCTGCTGGGGTTTGATATTGCAAGGTCTTTCGAGGCCTCTCGTTGAGCTGGCGAGCGACTGCGCTCAGCTGTGCTTGGCTAAAGCCCGATGTATCAATGCCTTTCGGGAAGTACTGGCGAAGAAGTCGATTGGTGTTTTCATTACTCCCTCTTTGCCACGCATTGCCCGGCAGGCGATTGCGTAGCAATCTGCCGAGAGGGGTGACTGAGGATCACAAAAATAGACGTCAATCTTTGTAGCCATCGATGACGATGCACGGTCAAAACGCCGCCCAATTGAACTCAGTGGCTCTCCACGCTGCCATCGACCCCACATCTCCGATTTCTGTTGAGCCGTATAAAATGTCCGCTGACGATACTTCATGCTTAACACTCCATCTTTCCAAAAAGACTAAAGTGTTGCGACCACCCTTTGAACTCACAGGGACAAAGCAGCCTTTGGCAGATCAGGTCATGTGAGCCAGTCAGTTTTGACCACCTGCACCTATCAGGGTCCTGCGAATTGGATGTCGCGCGAAACTCTGTGGCTGTCGGAAACGAAGTTTCCTGAGTTGTTGAGGATCTGAGCTGGGGATAGTATGCCCCGGAACTATTCAGAACGAGAGACAAAAAATGGCCCCGAACAGCCTTGGCATCGTCGTCCTCCTGGGGCTTCTGGCAGGGCCCGCCCTTGCGGATTGCGCGGCCGACAGTCTTGCGGCATCGCCGCCTGAATTTTACACGATCCTGCCCGCGCCACCTGATCCCGCGCTTCGACCGGTGCTTCCTGAATGCTTGCGCGGACTTTCCGGGCCCGAGCAGGAGAATTGCCCTCGGGACGAGATCACCGCCTATGGCACGGCCGTCGAGACTTGGGTTGCCGCACTGAATTCCTATGTCACCAACACCAGCCGGTTTGCAAACGAAGCGGCGGTGTTCGCCAATTCCGCGATCGACTATGCGCAGGAAGCACGAACCTATGCCGATGTCGCGTTCGAATTCGCAAATTGCGAAGCAGCGGCAATCTACGACGCGTCCGAAAAATAAGCCGGCATTTCCCAAGTAGAACGCCCTCCCTTCCGTGCTGCTGCCGTTTTGCGCACCTTTGGGCTCTGGGTCGCCATTGGATGTCTTTCACTTTTGCACGCAATGGCTGAGTTCTGGCCACTATCGTCGTGTCACAAACGATCGTTTTTGGTACATTAGTTGTGGTAAAGGGAATATTGTCCGCTGTGGGACTGAACTGGAACTCGCGCAATGCGCGCGCGTTCAGCAGAAAAAACCTGAACCCATTGTCGGCCTAGCCGCCGAAGCAAAGCTCTGTCAGAGCGCGTAGTCTTTGCAGAACGGCGTATCTGGTAATTTGGCTGCGCGGTGTTGGCCTTCAGTCAGTCAGCACATTAGCTAAGAATGCATCGATCGCGTCGCGGACCTCGGTGCCCGACTCTTCCAAGACCCACATGACGTGCTTTTGGAGCCATTTCTCGACAACCAGAGTGATAACATCAATACCAGCTTCGCCCCAGCCTCCGAAAGTGTTTCCAAATGTGGACGCGCTTCGGTTAGGTCGCCAGGTCGAGTGCGCGCGCATTCCGGCTTAGAACTTCCGAATTGCGAATGGGTTTATCAGTCATTGCTGACCGCCTCGACTTCAATTTCGACGCGGTATCCACCAATCAATCCCGCAACTACAATTAAAGTATTTGCCGGTTTGATGTCGCAGAAATACAGCCCGTGTGCTCGTGAAACCGCTTCGACGTCGGCCTCGTCCACAACATAAATGCGCGTGCGCACAACGTCTTCAACAGAAGCCCCCAAGGTTTCAAGCGCAGCCAGGATTTTGTCGATAGTGTAGGTCGTTTGCGCGCCGGCATCGTTAATAGCCACAACCCGGTCAGCACCAGCCGTGGCCGTCGTGCCTGAGACAAGGATACGATTGCCGATCTTCTGTGCGCGCGCATATCCCGCAATATCTTCCCATTTCGATCCGCTGAGAACCTGCCTACCGCCGGCGCGATGCGGCGCATCGGTAGCCTTGTGGAGCATTGGCATGGAATCCAAATGGTGGCTGAGATCGCCGCTTGCCGTCAGAAATGGCGGTTTGCGATATTCGTCGCCGCAATCGCCGGGCACCTGGCGGGTGGCTGAAAATGCTTCATCCAGTCTGTCGTGATCTTCGCGATCCAATGCAAACGAAAAGAGCCGCTGATTGTCGTCCGTATGCACGCGTTCGCCAAGGCGCGCGCCGACGATGACACCAGCGACGGCAGGGTGCTCCAGCACCCATCGTGTGGCGACGTTTGATATCGAGATATTGTGTTTTTGTGCAATCGTGTTCGCCGCGGACAGAATGCCTTGGAAAGCCTCCCAGCCGCCGGTCACGTCGATGAAACGCTTGTATTTCATTTTCGACCAATCGGGGATGTCCTTCGGTTCGGCCTGTGCCAACCAACGGTCTGACAGGAAGCCGCCGCACAGTGTCCCGTAAGCCAGAAGCTTGGCGTCGGTGGCAGCGCAAAGGGCGGACAGTTGGTTTGCTGCGCGCCGGTCAACCAGCGAGAAAGATACCTGATTGGTCAACAGCGGGACGCCATCGGATAGGGCGATTTGCAGATGTGCTGAGTCAAAGTTGGTAACGCCGATTTCGGCGATCAGACCTTCGCTGCGCATCTCTGCAAGCTCGTGCAGGGCATCAAGCCATGCAGCGTGCTTAAAACTCCACCAATGAAATTGCAGCAGATCGACGCAGTCCACACCGAGGCGCGTCAGCCGATTTTCAACACCGGCGCGCACAACGTCGCGGGTCATCGGGCCTGGCATTGGACACCATTTGGTGAAAGCCAGCGGACGCGGCGCTCCGCCCCTTGCCAGCGAACGTCCGGCGATGATCTCGGCACTGCCATAGTGATCGGCCATGTCGAAGGTGTCGAACCCACGCTGAGCGTAGGCGTCCAGCCAATCGGCTCCCGCTTCGGGATCAATGGTGTCACCGTTCTTCTCAATGTCGGCGACCTGCCAGAGGCCTGTCAGAACGCGCGAAATCTCCAACTTGTCGGAAAGACGAAGGCGGTCTGGGCGGTTTTGGGCGGTCATAAGGCGTCCTCGCTTCCAAGTGACTTCAGGCGAAAAGGGCTTGTGAGCCAGGCCACATTCGATAACCTACCCAGATAAGACTAGGTGTTGGGGACAGTCCAGCAGAAGGACGGGAATGGATCAAGGCAAGACCGGGGAATTCTGGCTGTACGATTTGAAAGTCGAGACCGTCCTGGACGGCCGAACGCCGGTTTGCCGCCACATAGAGGGCGACAGCTTTCGGGTGGAAGGAGAAACTTTGGTGTTCGAACCCGGAACGCACATTTCGATGTATGCGCTGGCCGCGGTGCTTCCTCTCTTGCCGGTCAGGCAGCGGATGACAGATCCCAACGATTGGGTTAGCACGGATGCCGAAGTTGCCTGTCCCGATCCCCATTGTGGCGGGCGGTTCAGGATCACGCGACTGGGCAAGCGTCGCTTCACTCATGCCGCCACAACGGGCCTGCTAGAAGCACGCGGCGAAGCCTATTGGCAAGCGGACAAGTCATGAGTCTGGACACCATTCAGCTGCGCCCGGGCTATGCCATTTCGCGTGTGATCAAGGGCGGCTGGCAATTGGCTGGCGATCACGGACCCGTGGAACGTACGGACGCGGTGCGCGATATGGAGGCGTTTCTGGACGCTGGGATCACCACGTTTGACTGCGCGGATATTTACGTCGGTGTGGAAGAGATGATCGGCGATTTCATTGGCGACATTCGTGCGCGGCGCGGCGCCGCGGTTGCGAACCGGGTGCGGGTGCACACCAAGCTAGTGCCGGATTTGGGGTTGCTGGAGAACATTCAGGCCAAGGATGTCGAGGCGATCATCGACCGGTCGCTGAAGCGGTTGCAGATCGAACAGCTTCATCTAGTGCAGTTCTTTTGGTGGGATGTGTCCTTGGGCAATCCTCAGGTGGGGCTTGAGGTGCTGAAGCGGTGTCAAGAGAAGGGCAAAGTTGCGCATCTGGGCGTCACGAACTGGGATGCGGCCGAAACGCAGCCATTTCTTGATACGGGCTTCGACGTGGTTTCGACGCAAGTGCAGTATTCCCTGCTGGACCGGCGGCCCGAGAATGGACTGACGAATTGGGCCTTGGCGAACGATGTGCAACTTCTTTGCTACGGTACTTTGGCGGGCGGGTTTCTGACGGAGCGTTGGCTGGACCAGCCCGACCCGGGGTTCGAGTTCGAGAACCGCAGTCTGATCAAATACCGTCTGATCATCGACGAGTTTGGATCGTGGGAAACTTTTCAGCGCCTCTTGAGGGTGCTAAAGTCAATCGGCGACAAACACAGCGTTTCGCTTTCCAGCGTTGCCACCCGTTGGGTGCTGGACAAACCTCGGGTCGCCGCTGCCATCGTGGGCGCGCGTTATGCCCGGCACCTGCCGCAAACACTTGAGGTGTTTCGTTTCGCTATAGATGGCGAAGACAAGGCTGCTATCCAGGCGGTTCTGGCCGCTGCGCCAGGACCTCAGGGGTCGGTCTTTGCTTTGGAACGCGACCGCAACGGACGGCACGGGCGGATAATGAAATACAACCTGAACACCAAGCCTGACGACAAGGTGCTTGGGAGTGGATGACGCGATCCTTTCTGTTCACAGCCTAAGTCGTAGCTTCGGTCAGATGAAAGCTGTGGACAACGTGTCTTTGCGTGTCCGCCGTGGTTCCATGACTGGATTGATTGGCCCCAACGGTGCGGGGAAATCTACACTTTTCAATCTGTTGACCGGCGCTTTGAAGCCGGATGGCGGTACGGTGCGGCTGGAAGGCCGCGATGTCAGTGGCCTGCCGCCCAACCAGTTGTTTTCGCTTGGATTGGGGCGCACCTTTCAAATCCCACGTCCTTTCGTGCGAATGAGTGTGCTGGAAAACGTTATGCTCGCGCCGCCGGGACAGACCGGCGAGACCGTGACGGGACCATTCCTGTTTCGCACCCACATGCGCGATGAGGAACGGCGCATCCGCGACAAGGCCTTGGAGGTGCTGGATTTCGTTACACTTGGGGCTCTTGCCGACCATCCGGCGGGACAGATTTCGGGCGGTCAGATGAAGCTGCTTGAACTGGCGCGCGTCTTGATGGGCGATCCCAAGCTGATCCTGCTTGATGAACCTGCTGCCGGTGTGAACCCGGTTCTGACAGAAACCCTCATCGGCAAGATCGAAGAGCTTAACCGGCAAGGCACCACCTTTGTGATCATTGAACACGACATGGATTTTGTCATGCGCCATTGCGATCCGGTGATTGCGCTGGCCGCCGGACGCGTGATTTTCGAGGGCACAAGCGACGAAGCTTTGGCCAACCCGGTGCTGCTGGATGCTTATCTGGGGGCGACTACGGATGAGTGAGTTAATCCTTCAGGTTAGTGATGTTACCGCTGGCTACGTGCCTGATTTGCCCATCTTGCGAGACGTAGCGCTGACGGCGCAAGCTGGGCAGATCACTCTGATCATCGGGCCAAATGGGGCGGGCAAATCAACGCTGATCAAGGCGATTGCCGGATTGATCCCTGTCAGTGGTGGCAAGATTACATTTGATGGCAATGATATAACCGGCATTCGCACTGATCAGATCTCGGAACGCGGAATTGCCTATGTCCCGCAAACCGACAACATCTTTCGCAGTCTGACCATTCGTCAAAATCTTGACCTTGCCCTGCGTCGAGCGGGCGATGCGACAGCCGCACTTGCCCGTTTGTTCGAACAATTCCCTGCACTGGCCGACAAACATCGAGACAAGGCGGGCACCCTGTCGGGCGGTCAGCGGCAGTTCCTTGCAATCGCCATGGCGCTCGCCTCTAGCCCGCGCCTGATCCTGATGGATGAACCTTCTGCCGGACTGTCGCCCAAGGCGGCACAAGAGGTGTTGGAACATGCCCGCGCGCTCACTGCTGATGGCGTTTCGATCCTGCTGGTCGAGCAGAACGTTAAGCAGGCGCTTCGGCTGGCCGACCATTGCTTCATTCTGGCCGAGGGGCGCAATCAGGTGGACGGGGCGGCGCTCGAATTGCTGAACGACAAGGTCGTAGGAGAGATCTACCTTGGCGGCAGGCGGGTGGGCGCCGCATGATCCAGAACCTGATCGACGGGGTGCTGACCGGCTCTTACATCTCGCTGGGCGCAATTGGCCTGACGCTGGTGATGCACATCCTGCGGTTCGCCAACTTTTCGCACGCCGAGCTATTGTCGCTGGGCGCTTATGTGGCGTTGGTTTTTGACGCGCTGGTCTCAAACCTTGTGCCCGTATTTGCGGTGAAACTTGCACCACTTTCGCTGACCTTTGCCCTAATCTTTGCAATCTTCGCGTCGATGGTGCTGACAGGGCTGTCGGCTTTAGTAATCGACCGGCTCGTTTTCAAACGCGTGCGCGAAAAGGGGCAAGAGCTTTCGATGGTCTTTGCGAGCTTTGGCATGGCGCTGGTGATCCGTAACGTAATCGGTCTGATCTTCGGTCTAAGTCCCGAGCTATATTCCCGCGACATCGCCTTTGCCATGGTCCTGAGCCGCGATCCTTTGATCCTTGTGAAGCCTGATCAAGTTTTCGTCCTGATCGCCGCTCTGATATTGATGCTGATCCTGCACCTGATACTGTCGCGTACCACCTTTGGCTATTCGTTGCGCGCGGTGGCCGAGAACCCGTCGCTGGCGCAGGTTAACGGCGTCAACCTGCAACGCACCATCATGTGGGTCTGGCTGATTGGCGGCGGGTTGGCCGCCGTGGCTGGTGTGTTTTACGGTCTGAGCCACCAGTTGATCCCGGTGATGGGGCGGGACCTCGTCTTGCCAATATTCGCCGCCACGATCGTGGGCGGGATCGGCAGCGTCTACGGCGCCGTTCTGGGTGGTTTCATTGTGGGCATTGCGGGCAATATGGCGCTGGTCGTGCTGCCGTCCGGCTATACGCCTTCAGTGCCGTTTCTGCTGATCCTTTTGGTTCTGATGATCCGCCCCAACGGGCTTTTCGGCGAGGCGCGGGCATGATCGGCGTGGTCTCATACCTTGTGTTCTTCGCAACGACCGCGTCGATCCTTGCCATCGCGGTGCTTGGGCTGAACCTGCAGTGGGGCAACACCGGGCTTTTCAACGGCGGTGTCGTCGCGTTCTTCGGCGCGGGCGCTTACGGCACGTTGATTTTGGGCGGCACGCCACAGGCCGGTCATCTGGGGGGCTTTGGTCTGTTCTACCCGTTCGCATTGCTAGGCGGAATGGTGGCGGCGGGGCTGATGGCGTGGGTGGTTGGCTTGCTGACCCTGCGTCTCAGGCACGATTATCTGGCCATAGCGACTTTTGGCGTTGCCGTTGCCTTCGAGAACCTGATGCGCAACGCGGAATGGCTGGCAGGCGGCGCCAAGGGCGTTCGTGGGTTCGAGAGGCCGCTGCGCGCGGCCTTGGGGGACGGTTTCCTGTACAATCTGCTGTTCTTCGCAGTCGTCCTGCTGATCCTGATCGCCACCTATCTATTCCTTGAACGCCTTGTCTCCTCACCCTTTGGACGCCTGTTGCGCGCGATCCGAGAGGATGAAGAAGCCGCGCAATCCCTTGGCAAAAGCCCTTCAAAAATTCGACTGACGGCCTTCATCACCGGCTCCGTGATCCTTGGTCTGGCCGGTGGGCTTTACGGCACATTTTACGCCTTTGTCAGCCCGCAAGATGTGCTGCCCACGTTGACTTTCCAAATCTGGGCGATGCTAATTGTGGGCGGCGCGGGCAATAATAAGGGCGCGATTTTCGGAGCGTTTCTTATCTGGGGCGCGTGGACGACTTCGGGTTGGGCGCTGTCACGTTTTGCGCCCGTTGAGGCACAGCTTTACACCGGCTCGGTTCAATTCATACTGATCGGGTCTGTCATAGTCGGCATGTTGATGTGGCGGCCACAAGGGTTGCTGCCGGAACGGCTTGTCGTCTCACAAAGGGGAAACCCCCCATCGAATGAGTAGGGAGAGAAGGAATATGTTTAAATTCAAGAATTTAGGGGGCGTACTGGGCCTTGCTCTGGGGCTGGCGATGATGTCCGGCACAGCGCACGCACAAGATTGCACAACCAAGATCGGAGCCGTGTTGCCCACGTCAGTTGACTGGGGCCGACCCATTGCCGAAACCGCGCAATTCGCTGTTGATCAGGTGAATGCCGCTGGTGGTGTTGCGGGCTGTCAGATCGAAATGGTGCTGCGTGACACTCAAGTGGACCCCAAAGTGGGCGTGGATGCGGCTAAGGCGCTTGTCGATCTTGACGGGGTCAGCGTGCTGCTGGGCGCCGTGTCCTCAGGCGTGTCGATGCCGATCCTGACGTCAGTGACTGTGCCGAGCGGTGTACTGCAGATGTCCTGTTGTTCCTCGTCAACCGCGTTCACTGGATTGGCCGAAGAGGGTAAGACCAAGGGTTTGTGGTTCCGTACATTTGCCACCACCGGCGTACAGTCCGCAGTGGGTGCCAAGGTCGCCGCCGACCAAGGCTACAAAACCGTGGCCGTCATGTACAAAAACGACGACTGGGGGCAGGACATGGCCCGCTTGATCGCCGCTGATTTTGCTGCCGTTGGCGTCGAGGTAACATCTTCGGTTGCGGTCAATGACGGACAGCCGAGCTATCGTGCGGAAGTGACGGAGGCGCTGGGCAGCCAGCCCGAAGCGCTTTACCTCGCGCTTTATCCGGCCGAGGGCACAGCCGCAGTCCGCGAGTGGATCTCGCTTGGTGGGACCCAGAACATGATCCTTGCCAATTCGCTTAAATCTGATGAATTCCGCGATAATGTCGGCATGCAGTACCTTGGCTCGACACTTGGCACCGATACGGCCTCGCCACGTTCGGACAGTGCCGATGCCTTCCGTGCAGCTTACTTGGAGCGGTTTGACTCTGAGCCGAACGGCCCCGGTCTGGCAAACAGCTATGACGCGGCGATGATAGCTCTTTTGGCGATGGAGGCGGCTGGTAAGGACGCGTCGGGTGCGGATGTTGCCGCAGCGATCGCCAAGGTCACTGATCCGAACGGCACGCCGGTCAGCGCGGATACTGCGGGCTTTGCAGCTGCGAAAGAGGTGCTTGCTGGTGGCGGAACGGTGATGTTCCAAGGGGCCACAGGCAACGTGCGCTTTGATGGCAACGGCGACGTGTCCGCTCCTGCAGTTGTTTGGTCGTTCTCGGAAAGCGGCACAGACGAGGTCGAGTACATGTCGTTGAACGAGGTCGATGCGTTTATTGCTTCACTGAAGTAGGCGTAGTTGAACGGTAAATGCCGTTTTTTTGAGGGTCGTCTTAATTGGGCGGCCCTCGCGGTTTTGTCAGAAGGATTTGAGTTGAGACGGGCAGGGGGCACTGTCAGATAAAACCGGCTTGAGCCGGGCAGGGTGTTTTCGTAGCCTGGTCGGATGACAAAATGCAGCCCATTTCGCTATTTCAAGACAAGTCCGGAAATCATCCGTCTGGCGGTGATGATGTATGTCCGTTTTCCTCTTTCACTTCGGAATGTCGAGGACCTGCTGCACGAGCGCGGGATCGACGTCAGCCACGAAACGGTGCGGTTCTGGTGGAACAGATTTGGCCTAATGTTCGCCGCTGAAATCCGTGAAAACCGGGTCAATCGGATGCGTGCTCATTCGAATTGGCAATGGCATCTGGACGAAGTTTTTGTGAAGATCAACGGTGAAACGCACTACCTGTGGCGAGCTGTAGATCACGAAGGTGAGGTGCTGGAAAGCTATGTTGCCAAGCGCTGCGACCGCAAAGCGGCGTTGAAATTCAGGAAAACAATGAAGCGCTTTGGCCAACCACATGTCATCGTGACCGATCTACTGCGGTCTTACGGCGCCGCGATGAAGGTCATCGACAACGCAGATCGCCAGGAAACAGGGCGCTGGCTCAACAACCGGGCCGAGAATTCACACCCGCTGCCTGACAGTGGTTTGCTTGCAAACATGGGGCAACGCACATAGCTGAGGATGCTGCGTCGCAGCGGTCCGGTTCGAGCCCAGAGCAGAATTAGTTGTGGAACTTCACACATGTATCTTGGTCTATCAAACGTCCAGGTTAGTCCACGGCAATGTCGTACCAGGGCGAAGAAGATATTCGCACTGCCTTCCCAATCTCTACCGAATTCAATAACGTCCAGAGAATGGCCAATATATTTTGTGGCAGTTAAGAGCGAATTTGGAAAAAATTATGAAAAATTTGTCTATTTTCTAAGCTCTCTGTCTTCATTCCTGGAAAGATCTGCCAGTACGCATAAAGATCTTGACTGTCGTGAGGAGCCGCTACACCTTTATCGTCAATCTAGCTAAACATTACTCGGCATTCGCGCCCCGATCTGTTCGCCTTGTTTTCAAGGCGTCACAGGACGGGGTTGTTTGTTTTATCGGGGACTTCTGTGAAACGCATCGTAACACTAGGCCTGCTTTTTTCCCGCAGTGGCAGCTATGCCCGGATAAGCGAGGCATGCCTGACAGGCGCGGAAAATGCCATCGCGCGGCTTAATGCAGATCCCACGCGGTCGATTGCATTTGAATCGGTATCGCGCGATCCCGGTGGCAATGTGGATCTATACGGTCCGCTGTGTGAGGAAATCCTGGCCGAGACTCCAGCACGCCATATCATCGGCTGCGTCACCTCTTGGAGCCGTAAGGAGGTCATCCCGACGCTGGAAAAATACGGCGGAACCTTATGGTATGCTGTTCCTTATGAGGGATTCGAGGCATCGGATCATGTTGTGTATCTTCATTCCTGTCCGAACCAGCACCTATTGCCACTGCTGAATTGGACATTCCCGACATATGGGCGACGAGGCTTTCTGACTGGCAGCAACTATATCTGGGGTTGGGAAATGAATCGCCTTGCGCGCGAGACGATCCTTGCCGCTGGCGGCGACGTGCTAGGAGAACGCTATCTGCCGATTGGCGCCGTCGATGTGGACAGGATGATTGACGAAATTCGTGCCACGGCACCCGATTTCATCCTCAATTCCCTGATCGGGCCATCGTCATATGCGTTCCTCAAAGCCTATGCCGCCCTTGGTGAAAGCGATGCTCGATTTAGGCCAGATAATTGTCCGGTTCTGTCGTGCAACTTGACTGAATGCGAACTTGGCGAAATCGCTGACTTTGCAGAAGGTCTGATCGCCACCGGTCCTTATTTTCGACAAGACCCCCGTGCCTTCGGTAGCAGTCACGAGGCGGCAGCGGATTGTGCCGTTCAGGCTTTGGCGGACCTACTGGAAGACAGAACTGCGGAACAGAGCCTAAATATTGGGGACTTGCTGCAATCGCCCGCGGGGCTGAACAGCGGGATCGATGCCAAGACCCATCACACCGACCAACCGGTCCTGATCGCGCGGGTCCAGGATGGCGCCTTTCGCGTGGTCTTTGACGGTGGCGTGCTGCCGGGTGATCCGTATTTGACGCGGCCGGTTCCGGTTGGGGCGCACCATCAGTTGCGGATCGTGTCATGAGGCGGAATGTCCGGACCGTCGATCTGGGTGGCGCGCATGCCATCGTGTTGCATCGCCCACATCCGGTCGTGACGGCGCTGACGCGGCAGTTGCAGGCCGTCGGCCTGAAGGTCGACGCCTGCTGGCCGGAATTGCAGGCCGATGCACTGGCCGCTGATTTCGTGTTCTTCGACGCTGATATGGGGTTCGATGAACAGTTTCCGTGGACGCAGGGCGAGGCTCCGATGCCACTGATAGCATTGATCGGGTCAGAGGCGCCGGGTCGCGTGGAATGGGCCCTGTCTACAGGCGCCAATGCGCAGATTTTGAAGCCTATCGGCGATAGCGGCGTTTACAGCGCGTTGTTGATTGCGAGCCACGCCTTTGAGGCGCGGCAAGCGCTGGCGGCAAATGTAGCCGATCTGCGCCGGCGTCTGGGCGAGCGCCAGACCGTGGTGCAAGCCGTGGTCAGGCTAATGGAAAGCAGCGGTTCGGAACAGGCCGCTTATGCGGCACTGCGGGCCGAAGCGATGGACGCGCGGATCTCGCTTGAAGAGGCCGCTAGCCGTGTTCTTGCCCGGATCAACTGCCCAACCCAAGGCTTCCCGAAGGGTGGTGCTGCATGAGTGATACGACGATGAAATCCATCGCGCGTCGCCCGGACAGCGCATGGGTGCGGCTGCGGCGCCGCAAGATGGCGCTAGTGGGCATGGCGCTGGTTATTCTTATTTTTGGTGCGTCGATCCTCGCGCCGTGGATCGCGCCCTATGATCCGTTCGAGCAGCATTTCGATGGTCTGACGCTCTTTGGAGAGCCACTGCCGCCGGGTGGCGAATACCTGCTGGGCACGGATCTTTTGGGACGCGACCTGTTCAGCCGGTTGCTTTATGGCGCGCGGACCTCATTGATAATCGGTGTCGTTGCCAACGGGATCGCATTGATCATCGGGACGGTGGTCGGACTGACAGCGGGCTTTTTTCAGGGGTGGATTGGTGCCGTTCTGATGCGGTTTACCGATCTGATGATGGCTTTCCCAGCCCTGCTGTTGGCCATTTGCCTTGCGGCCGTCTTTCAGCCGTCGCTTTGGATTGTGGCGTTCGTGATCGCGATGGTGAACTGGGTACAAACGGCACGGGTCATCTATACCGAAACAACCGCCCTGACCGCCCGGGATTTCATCGCCGCTGAGCGGACGTTGGGTGCGAGCACAGCGCGCATTCTGTTTAAGCATATTCTGCCGCATCTCGTGCCGACGATCATCGTCTGGGGCACGCTAGGAATTTCGACGACTGTGCTGCTTGAGGCGACTTTGTCCTACCTTGGCGTAGGTGTGCAGCCACCCACGCCAAGCTGGGGCAACATCATCTTTGAAAACCAGACCTATTTTCAGGCCGCCCCTTGGTTGGTGTTCTTTCCCGGCGCCGCCATCGTTGTGCTGGCGCTGGCTTTCAATCTCGTCGGCGACGCGCTGCGCGATGTGCTGGACCCAACGCTGCGGGGGTCGGACTGATGGCGGGCTATATGCTGCGACGACTGGTGCAGGCCGCCTTGATTCTGCTGGGCGTGTCGCTGATTACCTTCTTTTTGCTCTACGTTCTGCCCGCCGACCCAGTGCGCCAGATCGCTGGCCGATCGGCGACACCGCAGACGGTGGCGAATATCCGGGCGCAACTGGGTCTGGATCAGCCGTTTATCGTGCAATACGGGCGCTATATGGCCGGGCTGTTGCAGGGCGACATGGGTCGCAGCTATTTGCAAAAAACCGATGTGGCAACCCTGATTGCTGCGCGCTTGCCAGCATCCTTGCTGCTGATGGCGGCGGGGATCGGGGCGGAGCTGGTGATCGGGCTGACCATGGGCGTCATTGCTGCCCTATGGCGTGGGCGCGCGGTGGATAGTGGGTTGATGATGACCTCATTCGTTACTGTGTCGGCGCCACAATTCGTGGTCGCACTATTGCTTCTCTACCTGTTCGCTGTGAAGCTTGGCTGGTTCCCGATTGGTGGTTACGGCACGCCCGCCCATCTGGTGTTGCCCGCGTTGACCTTGGGCATTCTGGGGTCTGGCTGGTATGCGCGGATGATGCGATCCAGCATGATCGAAGTGCTGCGCGCCGATTTCATCCGCACCGCCCGCGCCAAAGGGCTAACCCGGCGCCGCGTGATCCTGCGCCATGCCATGCCCAACGCGATCCTACCGATCATCGCGATGATCGGTATTGATATTGGCATTTTCATGGGCGGCATCGTGATCGTCGAAGGTGTATTTGGCTGGCCCGGTATTGGCCAGTTGGCATGGCAGGCGATCCAGCGCGTAGACATTCCGATCATAATGGGCGTCACGCTTGTGTCCGCCTGCGCCATCGTGCTGGGCAATCTGCTGGCCGATCTGATCACACCACTGATCAACCCCCGTATTCGAATTCGGTAACCACTAACAGGAGAAAGACAATGAAAAAACTACTCACATCCACCGCGCTGATCGCGGCAATGGCGATGCCAGCCTTTGCGCAGGAAACGCTGGACCCCAACGCCCAATCCGGCGGTGGGATCGTCGTGACATACAAGGACGATGTCGCCACTCTGGACCCCGCTATCGGCTATGACTGGCAGAACTGGTCGATGATCAAATCGCTGTTCGACGGGCTGATGGATTACGCCCCCGGCACTACCGAATTGCGCCCCGGTCTGGCTGAAAGCTATGACGTGTCCGAAGACGGCATGACCTTCACCTTCCACCTGCGCACCGGCGTCAAGTTCCATAACGGGCGCGAGATGACGGCGGACGATGTGAAATACTCGCTCGACCGTGTCACCAACCCAGTCACCCAGTCACCCGGCGCGGGCTTCTTTGGGGCAATTGCAGGTTATGACGCAATGGCAGATGGATCTACAACGTCGCTGGGGGGGGTCACCGTCATCGACCCCGCCACGGTTGAAATCACATTGTCACGCCCCGACGCAACCTTCCTGCATGTTATGGCTCTAAACTTTGCTTCCATCGTCCCGTCAGAGGCTGTGGATGCCGCCAACGGCGATTTTGGCAAGATGCCGGTGGGCACAGGTGCCTTCAAACTGGACGAATGGACCATCGGTCAAAGGTTGGTGTTCGCCAAGAACCCCGACTACTGGCGCGCGGGGCTGCCCTATCTGGACACCGTGACCTTTGAGGTTGGACAGGAACCCATTGTGGCACTGCTGCGCTTGCAGAACGGCGAAGTAGACGTGCCCGGTGACGGCATACCACCCGCTAAATTCCAAGAGGTAATGGGCGATCCCGAACAGGCCGCGCGCGTGGTCGAAGGTGGTCAGTTGCAAACCGGCTATATCACCCTGAACGTCACCATTCCTCCGCTCGACAATGTCGATGTCCGCAAGGCGATCAATATGGCGATCAACAAGGACCGGATCACCCAGATCATCAACGGCCGCGCCGTGCCAGCGACACAGCCGCTGCCACCGTCCATGCCTGGTTATACCGAAGGTTACGCAGGTTACGCCTTTGATCCCGAAACTGCCAAGCAGATGCTGGCTGATGCGGGTTTCGCTGACGGGTTCGAGACCGAGCTTTTCGTGATGAATACCGACCCCAACCCGCGCATCGCACAGGCGATTCAGCAGGATCTGGCGTCGATTGGCGTCTCCGCATCGATCCAATCGCTGGCACAAGCCAACGTGATCGAAGCAGGCGGCGCTGGCACCGCCCCAATGATCTGGTCTGGCGGCATGGCGTGGATTGCTGACTTCCCAGATCCGTCCAACTTCTTTGGTCCGATCCTGGGCTGTGCAGGCGCAGAGGAAGGCGGCTGGAACTGGTCGAAGTTCTGTGTTGAAGAAATCGACGCCGAAGCGACTGCCGCTGACAGCATGCTGGACCCGACAGCACCAGAGCGGCTGGCAATGTGGTCTGACGTCTACATGAAGGTGATGGAAGAAGCGCCTTGGGTGCCGGTGTTCAACGAACAGCGCTACACGATGAAATCTGCACGCATGGGCGGTGACGACAGCCTTTATGTTGATCCGGTGTCGATCCCGGTGAACTACGACTACGTCTACGTGACCGAGTAAGACCATGTGCAAGGCTTGTGATTATACGATCCACGGCGCGCAACATCATTTCGGTTGGGACAATTCATTTGACCCGGTCGAACGGGTGGAACCGGGCCAGACGATCAAATTTCACTGCCACGACAGTTCGGCGGGCCAGCTTGGCCCGTCGTCCACCGTGGCGGATGTAGCAACGCTAGACTTCGGCAAAATCAACCCTGTCTCTGGCCCGATCTGGGTCGAAGGGGCGGAACCGGGTGATGCGCTGAAAATCACGCTCGACAGTTTTACGCCGCAGGCGCAGGACGGCAAAGGCTGGGGCTGGACTGCGAATATCCCTGGTTTTGGTCTGCTGGCGGATCAGTTCACCGATCCTGCCCTGCATGTCTGGACATATGATCCAGATAGCATGGCACCAGCAATGTTTGGCAAGGAAGGGGCTGTGCCGCTCAAACCCTTTGCGGGGACCATCGGCAATGCGCTGGCGGAACTCGGTCTGCATTCCATCGTGCCGCCCCGGCGCGTCGGTGGCAATCTGGACATTCGCGATTTGGCGGCTGGCACCACGCTCTATCTGCCGGTTGAGGTTGCAGGTGCGCTGTTCAGTGTCGGCGATACCCACGCCGCTCAAGGTGATGGTGAAGTCTGCGGCACTGCGATTGAAAGCCCGATGGACGTGGTTCTGAAACTTGATCTGGTGAAAGGGGCCAACCTCAAGACGCCGCGCTTCACCACGCCTGGGCCTGTCACTCGGCATCTGGATGCCAAGGGCTATGAGGTCACAACCGGCATTGGTCCTGACCTGATGACCGCCAGCCGAGATGCGGTTTCCAGCATGGTCGATTTCCTTTGCGCCACGCGCGGCATGGCGGCGGTTGACGCCTATATGCTGGTCAGCACCTGCGGTGACCTGCGGATATCTGAGATCGTGGATATGCCAAATTGGGTCGTCAGCTTCTACTTTCCGCGCTGCGTGTTTGAATGAACCTGACCGCTAAACATCCGTCTGACGCCGCCCCGGCGTCAGACGTTCCTGAGCCGACCCTGTCGGTGCAAAACCTTTCTGTTTCGGTGGAGACCCAGACCGGTCCTTTGCCGCTTATCAAGAATATCAACTTTACGCTGGCACGCGGCGAAACGTTGGCGCTGGCAGGCGAAAGCGGGTCGGGGAAATCGATCACGTCGCTTGCGATCATGGGGCTTTTGCCGCCGCCTGCCGTGCGGGTGTCAGGCGGCAGTATTATGCTGGGCCACGAAACCCTGACGACCCTTCCTGAGGCAGATCTGCGTGCGCTGCGCGGCAACCGTGTCGCGATGATTTTTCAGGAACCGATGACCAGCCTCAACCCGATCATGACCATCGGAACCCAATTGATCGAGGCAATCCGCGCCCACGCGCCGCTATCCCGCGCCGCTGCGCGGTCCGAAGCACTGGCAGCCCTGCGCGCCGTTCGCATGTCAGAACCCGACCGCAGGATGCACCAATTCCCACATGAATTATCCGGCGGGATGCGACAGCGTGTAATGATCGCGATGGCGCTTGCACTAAAGCCCGACGTGCTGATCGCCGACGAACCAACGACCGCTCTTGATGTAACCGTTCAGCGGGAAGTTCTGGAGTTGCTGCGCGATCTGCAAAAGGCGCAAGGCACCGCAATTTTGCTGATAACCCACGACATGGGCGTCGTTGCGGAAATGGCTGACCGTGTCGTTATCATGCGCCAAGGCCAGATCGAGGAGACCGGCACAGTCCATCAAATCTTCGCTGCCCCTCAGCAGACATACACGCGTGACTTGCTTGCAGCTGTGCCGCGCATGGGCCAGGGCGGCGTGCCTATATCGCGAAAAGAGGCACCAGTCATCGCCGATCTGCGTGACGTTCAGGTGCGTTATGATATCAGAGGCGGCGTCTTGAACCGCGTAACACACCGGGTTCACGCGGTGGAAAGTGTGAGTTTTGACATTCGGACAGGAGAGACATTTTCCCTTGTGGGGGAATCTGGATGTGGGAAATCGACGATCGCACGCGCCATCGTCGGGCTCGTGCCACATGAGGGGGCGATCCATATCGCGGGGCAACGGGTTGGCACCATGACCGCACAGACGAGAAGGCGGCTGAGTGCGGTCACGCAGATCGTGTTTCAGGATCCCATGGCAGCACTGGACCCCCGGATGACTGTGGGCGAACAGATTGCAGAGCCACTGCTTATTCATGGCGAGCACGACGCCGCCAGTCGCCGCGCCCAAGCCGCTGCATTGATGGACAAAGTTGGGTTGACTGAGGCGCAGCTTGATAACTACCCTCATGAATTTTCAGGCGGACAACGTCAGCGGATATGCATCGCCCGCGCGCTGTCACTCACGCCGAAACTGATTGTTGCAGACGAAAGCGTCTCGGCGCTGGATGTGTCGGTGCAGGCGCGGGTTCTTGACCTGTTGCGAGCACTCAAGGACGAATTTGGCATCGCGATGTTGTTTATAAGTCATGATATGGCGGTGGTGGAAAATATCTCTGACCGCGTCGCGGTCATGCATCTGGGCCAGATCGTTGAGATCGGCAGCCGTGGGCAGGTATTCGGCAATCCGCAACATCCCTATACGCGGCGGCTGATGGCCGCGGTGCCTGTCCCAGATCCATCATTTGAGCGAATGGTGGAAAACAGGATTTCCGACGATGTGCCGACACCTCTGCATCCCATTGGTCATAACGTGATCCGCCACCAAATCTTGCAGGTGTCTGATGGGCATTTCGTCGCCGAAACGGACTGACGGCAGATCCGTTTTTCGGACTGCACCTTAGAGACTTTCCAACCAGACTGCGCGATTGCCTGCTCTGTTCTGTATCATGATCACCGTAGAAATCGCCGCTAGAGCGTGTCGGGTTTAATCGGTTCCGTATCCAGCAGCTTTGAAAAAATTGTAGCATTCCTCGTCGCTGAACAGGTCGCAGATGTGGCCAACGGCTTGCCAAAGCTGGTCATATGTTCGGGCAGCGACCTTTCGGATCAGGGCTTTCAGCTTTGAGAAGGCCATCTCGATCGGATTGAGGTCAGGGCTGTAGGCAGGCAAGAACAGGAACCATGCAGCGACGTCGCTCAAGGCGCGGGCGGCACCGGGGCTTTTGTGACTGGACAGGTTGTCAAGAATGACGACATTGCCCGGACGCAATGTCGGGGCAAGCTGAGTTTCGACGTATAGATCAAACATCTCGCTGTTCATGGCTCCGTCGAGGACCCAAGGAGCGTCCAGCCTGTCGTGTCGCAGAGCGCCGATAAAGGTCTGCGTGCGCCAGTGTCCGAACGGCGCATGATCGACCAGGCGTTGCCCGCGCGGGGCCCATCCGGTGGTCTTGACCATGTTGGTCTTGACGGATGTCTCGTCGATGAATGCCAGCCTTTGCAGATGGTTGGCCATGAAGGGCTGGCGCTTCGTGATCCAGATGTGCCGCAGGTCGGCGACGTCCTTACGCTTCTGTTCAAGCGCTTGCAGGTCTTTTTTTGTGTGACAGCCCAAGCCGGTGCAGAAGCCGACCGACCGACGAGCGATGCACCATAAGCCCGTGGTCCACGGCCAGTTCCGCCGTCAACTCGTCAATCGTCAGATCGGGCTGAGCCGCGATCCGCGCACGTACCCAATCCTTGACACTTGTCAGCTTGCCGCGCCCAGGATTGCCCTGCGGCTTGGGCGCAAGCGACCCGGTCTCGCGCTTGAGCCGCACCATGTCGTTGACGAACTTGATCGAAACACACAGTCGCCGAGCCGTTTCAGTGTGTGTGTTTCCCTGAGCAACAAGCGCGACGGCGCGCTCTCGCAACTCAACAGGATGCGGTTTACCCATCTCTGACCCCCAATATCTGCCTCAAAGGCAGGGAATCACAGATTGAACACCATGGGAATCCCGAATCCGATCAGGACCGACACACTCTAAGTTACCTTACGAAGTCCTGGATCGAGTTTTTGAACCGATGGGGATATCGTTGTCTGCGTAGATTGTTCTAGTTCTAATCCACCTTAAAGCACCCTTGAACCCGTCTGCCGCATTGGGATCTGACGTCTCTCAATCGCGCTTCATGCTCTTGAATGTTACGATTTTGGCAATGGCAGACAGGGATTTATCTTTGCATTCGATGCCCAAATAGTCCGAAACCCTAAGAATTTCGCCCTCAAGATCGGCAAGCAAATCATTGAAGTGCATGAACAAAATGTTCGAACGTTCGCGCTCGTTCCACCACGTCTGCACATGTCGCAAGTTGGACCAATGCGGATAGCCTTCCGTTTCCCATTCAAACCAGCCGTTATTGATTCATATTTTCCAGAGTTCGCGAATGTCTTTGGGACAAGGAAAAAAGGGGGGCCTACCCGACATGGCGTGTCATTCATTTCCGCAATGAACTCGTCAGTATAGTTTGAATAATGGTTCCAGAATGACATGAATACATCACGAGGGTCGCGCCCAACAATAATGTATTTGGATTTCTCGCGAAGATATAGACCGTCACGGGGAAGGTGAGACTTCAAACATCGTCGATGTTCCTGCCCTTCAAGCTGTTCCAAATGCTCTTGGATAGGTTGCAGCCGCATATCGATCCAAGGGGAATAATCACCGATGACACGCAGCCCGAGGTCCTGAAAGATAAGATGCAGCACAATGTTTTGCATCCAGGTGGTGCCACATTTGTAGGGGGTCGCGATGATGATATCGTCGGCCCGTTCTTCTAAGTGGTCCCAGTGCGCGCTGTCTAACAGGAAGTTTTGGTATACGCGTTCGCTGCCAGCCATTTTTCGACCCTTTTCTTTAAACTAGATCATAACTGCTTCCGGTGTAAAATTTGAATTCGCGGCGAATGTATTCTTCCCGCCCTCACTGACGAAATGTGTATGCCGCAGCATCGATCACAAAGGGCTCGAAGCGGCCTTGCGGTTGCGCGACATACTGGTTTTGAAATGCGCTCCAAAAGCGGCCTTTCGTTTGACGCAGACGCTTCAATCGTTTCAGTAGGTTACCGCAAGGCTCGGACATTGGGCGGCCAGAAGCCGTCAGACGACCCGGTGCGGAATGACGGCTCTGAGCCCACAGCAGTTCTTGGAACAAGCAGGTTTTTCCGGTAACTTTACGGAGAGCTGAGTTGTGGCGCCACATCCGGTAAAAGCTTCAAGATCACGCAAATGGAGCAGGAGGGACGAACTTTGGAACTCAACGATAGGGTTATACTCATAACCGGGGCGTCCGGTGGGATCGGAGCCGCCACCGCGCGCCAACTCGCGGGAAAAGGTATGGCGCTCGCTTTGGCTGGTCGTGACGTTGGAAAACTGGAAATGGTGGCCGACGATTGTAGGAAGGTCGGCGCGCTAGCAGAGGCATTTCCTGGTGAGATCACGGAGGAGGCCTACACTGCCTCGCTTCCTGACGCAGTGCAAACGAGGTTTGGCGCACTGCACGCGCTTTTCAACAATGCAGGTGTCTTTGAAACTGGCTCCTTCGAGACAGCAGACATGTCGAGGTGGGACATGGCGCTCGACGTCAATTTCCGTAGTCTTTTGCATCTCACCAAAGCCGCAATTCCGCATCTTCTGGAACATCCCGAAAGCGCCATCATCAACCTGAGTTCCATTGCCGGGCGCATGACCTTCGGAGGCGGCGGGATCTACAGCGCCACAAAGCACGCAGTGCATGCATTCTCGGGCTGTCTCTTTGAGGACCTGCGAGACAAAGGGTTGAAAGTTGCAACTATCTATCCCGGTTTCGTTGACACTGGGATGACCGCGGGTGTGCAGGGTGAACGATCGCATATGATCCAGCCTGACGATGTTGCACGAACGGTGCACTTCGTACTTGAATTTCCCGCAAACGCATGCCCTACCGAAATCGTCATCCGACCACAATTCCCTCTCTGACCTAACTGTCTGAAGAAGCTAGCAGAGGGCTCCACAGTAAATTCTCGGCTCTTTCCCATGATTCTGTGCTAATCTACTTCCACAACAAGCAATCGAGGGAGGGTGAAATGTCTGATACGCACACAGGTCAGTGTTTTTGCGGAGCTGTTGAAATCGAGGTGACGGGCGAGCCAGCCGGTATGGGCTATTGCCACTGTGAAAGCTGCAGACACTGGTCTGCCGGTCCGGTCAACGCCTTCACGCTTTGGGACCCTGAGAAGGTCAAGATCTTGAAGGGTAAAGAGCATCTTCTTCAACACAACAAGACCGAGAACAGCGACCGGAAATGGTGCGCAAAGTGCGGTGGTCACGTCATGACAGGCCATCCTGGCCTGAAGCTCATAGACGTCTACGCAGCGATCATTCCCAGCGTCGAGTTTAAGCCCGGACTCCACGTTAACTACGCGGAGACGGTGCTTCCCATGAAGGACGGTCTACCGAAGATGAAGGACTTTCCATCGGAATTTGGAGGCTCCGGAGAAGTCGTTCCCGAATAACTAGCACCTGTCTTGCTAGTTGCTCGCGCGACCTTCGCAGCGTTTATTCGCCATCGGCCTGAAGCGTCGGTTGGGTGCAGGATAGTCTCGGGTTTAATTATCCGGCAGGAGACCGCTCGCAGGGCTGGAAGCGAACGACGGGTTTTCCGCACAGCGGCCATTGGTTCATCTTGCAGCGAACGACCGTTCTGAGCTTATTCTGTTGAAAAACTCCAGTTTCGGGCCGGGCGGACAGATTTTTTCGCCATACGGCTCGATTAGTTTATTTTAGCAAGGGGGATCGGCCAAATTAAGCCTCCCGGGTTTCTAGGCCGCGTCGCGTCCCCTGGTTCACTATCTTAGCTGACTTTGACAGGATATGCGCTTTTGACAGGAATTTGGGATTTCCAGATTTTGGTGTTTTTCAACAGAATAAGCCTAGAGCGGCCGGACTGAAATCGGGTCCTTTGCTTGTGTCGCAAATCGACAGCTCCAATCGATCCAAGAGTTACGCTGCAATGCAGCCAGAAAAGCCGACAGTGGTCGCGACCGCAGCGAGGTCCGAGGGGTGCATGACCGAGTTGCGGACGAAGCCGCCGTTCGTTCGAAGTTACCGTTCAGAGAAGTTCGAAGAGCATCGAGGCTGCTCGCGCTGCGCCGTCCCGGGCCACTGGATGCGGAACCCGCGGATTTTGCAATTCTATCAGCATCGCTTCGGCGATCTGCTCTGGCCCCGACTCGGCGAAAATCATCTTCCGCCCAGCATTGTAGCGTTCCAGACGACTCGAAACGTGGAAGTTCTGCTCGAAATGGTTCCGCAGTGGAAAATAAAGGAACGGCGTACCGGCCGCGGCAAGCTCCATGCATGTTGTCAGGCCACCTTGCACCAGCGCGAGATCACAGGCCGCTAGGTGCCGGTCGAGATTGGGGACAAAGGACCGCATCTCTACTCCCGCGGGGACCCGGAATGCCGCCGGATCGAGCCTCGGCCCGGTTACCACGATCATTCGCAATTCAGGAAGCCGTGCTTTGGCCATCGGGTAAGCCGCAAGAATCCGACGAATCAATGTCGCTCCAACACCCGACCCGCCAACAGACACGATGCATGTCAGTCTTCCGTCATCATACCCGAACTCGGCGCGAAGATCGTCTCGGGACCCGAACTCTGTCGGGTGCTGTCCGATGATATAGTCAGAGAACTCAAAATGCCTCGGTATCCAGTCCCGCATGTGCGGCAGACCCTTTCCAAAGCTCAGATCGACTATGTCCTCGGGTCCGCCGACAAAGATCGCGCGATCGCGAACCATCGGATTTCCCTCAACATGACCAATCATCTCGGCGTTGTAGTCGGTCGTCAGAAAGGCTTCGCGTGGCCCGTTTTCTTCAAACGGGACCCAACCCACGAAGTCCGTCAACCAGGCGACCGGTGCTTTCTTCAATTCCGGATGTTCGTGCCAGTAATGATCGACATCCCAGGCTTCATCCGCGATGATCAGATCATATTTTTGTTCTTCCAAGACCTCCTGAAAAACCATAAAATTTTTGATGAGGATCTCGTCCATATTCCGAATTGCCTGGAAGGCATTCAAATCATGTTCACCGCATTCGTCTTCAATGTGCGCGCTTTCATTGGCCAGCAGATTGCTTGCCACGTGAATGCTTTCATTATTGGCTTCGAGGAATCGCGTGACGGGGTCCTGTGCCAACCAATCGACTTCTATGCCCGGATGCAGTTTGCGAAGTTCACGCGTCACCGCTAGATCACGTCGGGCGTGCCCCAGGCCAATTGGTGACGACAAGTAGAGCGCCCGCTTCGCGCCGTTCATCTTGCGGCGTTTGGGTTTGTGGGTACCCAAATGTCTAGCGAGGAAATCGCGCATTGTTGTATTGAACCAGGCGGGGAACCTTGCTTGCGGGGCGTGTCCCCCGCGTTCCAGAACAACCAGTTCGCCAGCTGCAAGCTCGGCAATCCGTTGCGACCCCGAGATCGGGCAGATTTGGTCGTTCTTGGCATGAATGAGAAGATTGGGACACTTAACCTGCCGATACATTTCTTCGGTTACAAATTCGGCAACATTATCATCCATGGACATCGACAGCATGTCAGCGTTCCCAGTTTCCGCCCATTCTATAGAATCTTCAAGTTGCTTTGTTGAATGACTTTCGCTGTTCACCTGATCTAAGAAGAAGGCGAGGAAATCGGTATAGTTATTCTGCCAGTAATCCTTGTTGAACTTCTGCCAGCCCACCGGGCTTTCCGGTGCCGGCACGTCGAATTCGATTTTTCGGGTTGCTAATGGGGGAACGATTGGTGTCGATGCGCCAATCGAGATGACCGCTTCGATCCGTTCCGGGTATTTCGCTGCTGCGCTGTATGCGACTGCGCTGCTGAAAGACAATCCAACGAGAACCGCTTTCTCGGTTTCGGTGGCATCCATAACCGCGGTGACATCACCAACGACGAGCCCGAAATTGTAATCTTCTACACGATCTGGTCGATCGGATTTCCCATTCCCACGTGGATCATATGCAATTACCCGGAACTGCTCGGCAAAGTAGGGAATTTGAGCCTTCCAGCTACGCGAATGAATTATCGCCCAAGTCGGGACGAATATTATCGTTTTTGGCCCGTCACCATAAATCTCATAGTGGATCTTAACGCCATCGCACTCAACGTATCCAGTGGTATGAGGTAGTTTCGCTCGCATAATTCACTCCTCTGTTTTCGTTTTCTCAAAGAACTCGATAACGACGCCGAACCGACGCAATGCATCCCGAAAGGGGATTTCTGGCGACTCGTATCCCAGCACTATCGCTGCCTCGGCCCCGATGAACACAGCGCTGACCAGTGCGCCAACATCCTCGGTTCTGAACGGTCCAAGTGGTCCATTCTGCGCTTCGATCTCGCGAGTTAGTTGTAAGATGAGATCATGCCATTCGGAGTATGCAGACCTAACTGCAGCGCCGATTGCGGGATTACTCCAACCCGCAGCTGTTAGTTCCATCAGGACCCGCACATATCCGGATGCCAGGTCTTCTTCGAGATAGTCGCACGATAGTGCCCATTTCTCAGAGACACTCAGATCGGGATTCTTGAACGCCTGGGTTTGCCGATCAATCAATTGGCCGTTCAAGTATTCGAACAGTGCCAAGATCATTCCTTCTTTCGATCCAAAGTGATACTGGATCTGGCTCATTTGAGTGCCCGCCGCTTCAGCCACGCGACGGGTTGAAAGCCCCGAGTACCCCTCCTCCAGAAGGACCTGTTGCGCAGCGTCCAGAAGCTCTCGCTTGGTTTCCTTCACGCGTTCTGCAGTTACACGAGCCATATAACCTACCCCTTTTAGATTTATTAAATCATTCGAACGAATAAATCAATGCTTCACTCTCAAGGCTTGGCCATGACTGGAGTCAGGACCAATTTCAAATGCCCGCAGCTCGAGGCTGCCATTCACTGCATCTTGCACCAATGTCAGCCGTGCGGGACTAAACTGCCGTTGCCTTGCAAAGCAATAGTTCCGAACGATGTCCTCCTTCGCTTCGCTTATTTGCTTGCGATCAAGGGTTACGAGCTCTGCTAAGCGTGACGGGGGTCATTCCCAGATACGAGGCAATGTGGAAATGGGCAAAAAGGTCTTCATACCCTGGGTGGTTCTTACGAAACCACTCTAAGCGCTGCGGCGCGCTCAACGCTGCAAGGCACCATTCGCGCCCGACTTTGCGGGTCAACTCTTCGCGCATTAAGGTATTTCCCCATTCGCGTATGCTTTCGAAATTTACCATCAGGTCCATCAAATGCGCGGCAGGGGTTGTCGCAAAAACGGCGTCATCCAAAACCTCGATGTCCACTAAAGAACAGCCGCCGGACGTTCTGGCCATGTTGGGCGTTATTACAATTGGGGCGACGTACAGGTTCAGGCTTGCCTCGTTACCTTCGGCATCGGTGACCAAGCTTCGCGCACGTCCCCGCAATAAAATATATTCGTTCTCGTCTCGCTCACCTTGGCTCGACACGTAACCGCCGATTGGCGATGTCCGAATGCTGAAAGCATCTAACAGTATTGCCCGATGTTCTGCCGGGAGATCAGTCCAAAATTCCTCGATGGTCTTCAGATGATTGTCCAATCCGTGCTGCCCCCCAACCAACGTTATCAAATGATAATGACTGAACTGACCGTGTACTGATAGCCCCGCAGTATCGCAGCAAGGAGACAATTATGATCAACTTACTTTCCTTTCCACAGCACGGATCACGCATCCTGCTTTTCTGGGGCGCCGCAATCCTTGTCTATTTTCTCATGGTCTTCGGCACGCTTGCCGATATTGAACAGATCACCGGCGTTAGGGCATTCGACATGCGACCAACTGGTTATTCCTATGCAGATGCATTGGCACTCATTTCAGCGCTCGAAGATGAGGGGCGTCGTATTTATTTAATGAGGCAAATTCCACTGGACATGGTGTATCCGGCCTTGCTTGCGATTTCGAGCGCCAGCTCCCTGCTTTGGTTGTCGCGATCCTTTGGCTCGACTGTTCGTTGGTATCGAGCGGTTGCGGCTATGGCCTATTTGGCGGCAACCGCTGACTACGCTGAAAATGGGTTGATCCTCTGGATGCTCAATGCCGGACCCAGCGTGCCCGAAGCACTGGTTACAGCGGCAAGTCTGGCGTCGATGAGCAAGTCAATCTTCTCGACAATTGTGTTCACGACATTGCTGGTTGCTCTAACCGAGTTCGCAATCCGCAGAATGCGTCGCATGCGAGAAATCTGATGCTAGAGACCCTGCAAATCTGGTCGTACACAGTGCAACATCGAACACTTTGGGCTCTCTTCCGCCGTTGGGCGAGCGTTCGACATATGACCGGTGTTGGAAGGCGAAGGGCAAGCGCTATCCGACGAAACCCCGCTAAGGCTCTGTTCCGAAATGGTTTGGCTCCAATCCCAATCCGCATCCGAGAATGACCGGTTCCCGAGCGCAGTCTTAGCCGCGCATCGCTGCTTTGCGGCGGTCCGCAGAGAGCCCGAAGTGGTATGGTCTGTCAGTAGCGCCGTGCTGTTTGG
>Ga0208544_10000312_pt1 | contig 40170 bp, 34 predicted proteins | sample DEB08_DNA_9_FD_184526 | JGI IMG/M metagenome (GOLD analysis project Ga0208544, IMG submission 184526) | Aqueous microbial communities from the Delaware River and Bay under freshwater to marine salinity gradient to study organic matter... | ecosystem: Environmental > Aquatic > Marine > Coastal ... | reverse complement strand
CAGAATAGTGGGTATCCCAAATAGATTTGCTTTTTTTGTGCATCTTTTACAAGCCATGGATGCGTCTTTGTCCAACAATAGTTATTTGAAATCATGCTAAGCCGTCGGAATGTTCGTGTCAAGGTCATGCAGGTGTTGTACGCGATTAATCGCGAGCAATCCACTGTGGCGACCCCCAAAGCTGCCCTGCGGTATTACAACAAGCTGGTAGATGATTCTTTTCAGCTGTACCTGTATAATTTGCTGGTTTTATTGCGGGTAGCCGAATATTCCCGGCAAGACGAGATTCGCCGTTCCAGTAAGTTGCGCCCTTCGCAGGCCGATACCGACTTCACGGCCAAACTGGCCAACAACCCGGCGTTGCAATCCCTGGCGGTAAACACCCGGTTGAACAATGCCTTTGGCCGGCTTAAGCAAGCCCGACAGCTGGATGCCGACCTGATTCGCCAGTTGTATACCGACTTTGCGCAGACCGAGGGATACCTGGCTTATCTGGACACCCCGGAGGGCGAGACCAAAGACCACCAGGCCATTTACCTCGAACTATACAAGTTTTTGCTCAACAATGAGACTTTTGAGTCGATTCTCGAGGACCACTTTCCTTTGTGGACCGACGACAAAAGCCTGGTGGTGGGCGCCATGAAAAAAACCATCAAGGCACTCCCCGTCGAAGAGGATTTCCTGGACGAGTATGTACCGGAAGGTGAAACCATCCAGGAGTTCGGTGAAAAGCTGTTGGAAAAAGCCATTGAGGCCGATGTAGAGATGCTGGCCGTCATTGAGCCCAGCCTAAAAAACTGGGATGCCGAGCGCGTCGCCATCCTGGACATGATCCTGATTAAAATGGCGCTGACGGAGTTTCTCTATTTCCCTTCCATACCCACCAAAGTGACGCTCAACGAATTTGTCGAGATTTCGAAGCTGTACAGCACCGACAAGAGCAAAGATTTTATCAATGGTATCCTGGACCGCTTACTAAAAAAGCTGTCGGAGGATGGACTCATCAACAAGCAGGGTAGGGGACTAAAAGAATAGATTTGTGCTGCTGGGGCAGCTTAAAACACCAGCAGCACAAGTTTAACGATTAACCCGCGTAGCGATAGGCGCCCGCTGCTGTTTCCGCAATAATTTGTTTGGCTAGGTTGAGGATAGCAGTATCCTCCAGGTTAATAATTGCTCCGGCTGTATTGGGTTGCAATGATCGTCCAATGAGGGCGCCTTCTTCGGATTTGTTGGCGCCCAAAAAATTCCTTACTCTTTGTTCATGAATACCCAGTTCCCGGGCGATGCGACTGATGCTCCCGCACGGCAACTGATCTTTGAGGTGCTGGATTTCTTCAAAGGTGTTTTTCATCGACTTTGGTTTTACTGTAGATAGGATTGCATTATAATATAACCACTTTTTGCGGCAAACACAAGCTTTTGCCAGGACTTTAACTATTGCTGGGGTGGTAGGCCGTTGTGTGCTGCTTTTGTAACACGCTGGTTCAGCGTCATTTATGGCGTAGTATTTTGCTTGTCTAAATGGAACTATTTTGGCCACGCTGAAGCTTGGCAAGCTCACGCTGAAGCATAGCCTGCCAAGCTTTAGCATGGGCGAACCAGCGTGCAGGCCTGCGGTGGGTTCATGAATTCCGTAAGATTTAGAGCTATTGCTGGTAGGTGGGGAGAGTTAACTTATTATAAATACAGTAAGCCCCTCTAGTAACCAGAAGCATAGAAGCTAATACAATGATCCAATACTGTTATCTTGGGTAAGTTAAGGGAATTGTAGCTTAATTCCTCCCCGGACCTCCCCCTGAATATGTGGCGCCTGTGGAGTAAGGGGTACCTAGTGAGTAGTGCTTTGCTCCCGTTTTTTTTTACCACCTTTTCGTGGCAAAAGGTGGCGCCAAAAGCCAGGCTGCCGCGTGCCGCGGCACAGGCTATACCGCCAAAACGTGCGAACCGCTGGCTTGTGGGCGGTATAAATTTGACTAAAAATCCTCGCCCCTACGTTGTTCGGCATAAACTCCCACGCTAAAAAGCGTGGTCAAACAGTATGCCTCTCAGCTTGCCCCGCTTTTTAGCGGGGGGCACTCCGGTGCGAGGATTTTCTTAACGCCAAATTGACAACGCCGATTCGGGGACAGTATACTTGGGCTTAGTTTCACCCTTAGGTCTGGTGTAGGTTGGAGGTATGAAAGCTATGAATCGCTGCCCGCGCTACTACGCTTTTACCCACTACTCCACCTTCTGCAAATGAATGACAGCCCACTGGTCGTTCTCGTTGTGCAATACCAGGTAGTAATGGCCGGAGATGAGATCACGCAGCGAAATTTGGTCGTTTTGAACGACGGTACTTTTGGCCAACCGCCCCAGGCCGTCGTAAAACCGGGCTTGCCAGGCGGAATTGCTGGCGGGTAGGCCTTCCAGGTAGAGCGTATCCACACTGGGGTTGGGCCAGTAGCGCAGGCCGCGCAATTGTACCGACCCCTCCAGTACGGTGCTGGTTTGGAACAGCCACTGGTAGGTGGGCGGAAACTCCCGGCGCCAGTACCATTCGCTGTGTTGGCCATCGGCATCGGTGGCGAAGGAGAGCTCGTCTGCCGAAAAGCCGACATTGCGCAGCGTATTGTACATGGCCTGCATGTCGGGCACCATATCGCTCGACTCCTGCTCGCCCGCCACGAAGGCGATGCGCACATCGGCCTGTTTGCCGGTGCTGGTCACGAAATTGTAGATGTCGTCGGTAAACCAGAGGCTGGGCGACAAGATGCCGGCTTTGCCGAACACTTCCTGATAGCGGATGATGGCGTACAGGGAGATGAGCCCGCCCAGGCTCGAGCCCATAATGCCCGTATGGGGCTGGTCTGCCAGGGTGCGGAGGTTGGCATCCACGTAGGGCTTCAGGTTTTGTACAATAAAGTCGACGTAGGCTTCGCCATCGCCGCCACCGTAGGAGGGGTTGCTCCAGGGCGTCATTTCGGCCAGGCGGTCGGCCCCGCCGTTTTCGATGGCAATCACAATAATGCCGTTGTCGCCTTCTTCGAACAGGCGATTCAGGCTTTCGTCCACCTGCCATTCGCCGGAGAAGCTGGTGGCGTCGTCGAAGAGGTTTTGCGCGTCGTGCATGTACAGCACGGGGTAGCTGCGGTTGGAGGTAGCGTAGTCGGGCGGCAGGTATACCCAGATCTTGCGGTTGCGGTTGAGCTGGGGCATGTAGAAGCTTTCGGACAACACCGACACGTTGGCCGTGGCCGTCGAGTTGCTGGCCGCCTGGTCTTCCCAACCGGCAATAGTCAGGGATTCCTGCTGCAGGCCACCGTTGTACTGGATTACGCGGTTGGGGCGAAAGCCGCCCTGCGCCGTGCCTTCTACCGATGCCCAGCTCCCTCTGGTAAACTTGAATTCGTAGGTGCCAGGGCTAATATTCAACGACAACTGACGGCCTCCCTGTCCGTTGTTGGTCAGGCTATAAGCGGCATCGCCAGCAGCCCAGGTGTTGAAACTTCCGGCAGCGAAGATGGTACTCCCCGCCGGGGTGCTGTTGGGCAGCGATCCTACCTGAAGCACCAACTGGGCGCTCAGGGCCAGTGGCGCCAGCAATAAGCCAAGTAAATAGAGGGGTGAAAAGCGGAAATTCATGTAAGAGTGGTTAAATTTAGCGTTGGAATATATGACCAACAAAGTTACTTTTTTTACCATTCACCCAACCATTCATCCGGGAGAAGATGTCTTGCCGAATAAGTTAATGCTGCCGCTTAATACTACTAACGAAAAAACTATTCAAGAATGAGAATTATTTTTCTCCTGCTGCTGGCTTGGCTTTGTTGCTGTTCTACCCAAGTAGCGGCACAGGACAGTCCCATTGAATATACCCTCTACCTACGCAGTGGCCAAACCCTGGTGGGGGAGATCGTAGCGTATAAAATGCGCGATTACGTCAAATTACACAAATCTGCCGACGGCATCACGACAACCTACCCTTTGGCCACGGTAGCTCGAATGGAACCCGTACCTGCTGCCGATGGGGTCAATTTTCAGATTCCCTATATTTATCACAAGCCGATTGAAAGCGTGCTGGAATTGCAGAATGGCACCGTTTACCGGGGAGAGGTCCTCGCCTACGAAAGTGGCGATTACCTGAAAATGCGGCTGCCGGAAAAAAGTGTAGTGACCGTAGCCGTGGCGGAGGTAAAAAGCCTGACTTACGAATCGGCTGCCCCGGCGGAACCGGTAATCCAGGAAAAACCCACGGCTGCCCGTTGGCAACCCGCCCCTAGAAAAAAGCCGGTGTACCAATTTGCGGAGACGGGCTGGTTTAATTCCACCAGTTTTGCCTTTTCTTTTGGCAAGCGGGATCGGCCGGACCTGTTCATTGGGATTGATCCTTTTTTTGGGGAACGTGACCGGATCAATCAAACCACCATCGGCTTCAATATCCAACATATCACCGGTTATCAGTTCAGTCGTTGGGCAGGTTTAGGTATTGGCGCCAGCTTCGATGCCTATGACCTGGAACAATCCGAGTCGGTACTGTCGGTTTTTGGTCACTACCGCGCTTATCTGACGCAGAAAATAGTGGCGCCCTACCTGGCGGTCAACGCCGGCTATGGCTTCCCGCTGCGCAGCAAAAACCAGGGGATTAACGCGGCGGAAGGTGGCGTAATGTTTCACCCGGAAGTGGGTCTGCGCCTGGGCGCAGCCCAGAAGACCAATTTTACCTTCTCCGTAGGCTACCGCTTTCAAAAGGCTTATTACGAACAGGAAGTACCTTTTAGTGGCGTATTGGAATACCGCAACGTGGCCTACCGGCGCTTTTTGTGCGCACTGGGGTTGCTGTTTTAAAACACCATCAACCAATATTTTGAAGAAACGGGAAAAGACATTTACGGAAAAAGAACTGGTCGCCGGTTGTGTCCACAACGACCGCCTGTGTCAGGAACGCCTGTACCGCCAGTTTTTTCCTGTCATGTACCGGATGTGCCGACGCCATGCCGGCACCGAAGAAGAAGCGTTGGAGATCCTCAACGCAGGTTTCCTGCGGGTGTTTACCAAACTCCACACTTTTGCCTTCAAGGGCTCGCTGGAAGGGTGGATCCGCCGGATCATCTTCCACAGCCTGGCCGATTACTATCGACAGCACGACAAAAAGCGGCGGTTTTTAGACATGGAAGATTGGGATGCACCCACGCCCGCAACACCCCTGGAAAACCTCTATTTCGAAGACCTTATCGGCCTGGTAGACCAGCTGCCCCGGGCCACGAGGGAAGTTTTTTGGCTGTTTGCGATCGAAGGTTATACCCACGTTGAAATCAGCGCCCAACTGGGTATCAGTTCCGGAACATCCAAGTGGCATTTATCGAATGCCCGACAAAAACTCAGAGATTTAGTGAATCAATCGAATAACAACCTCAACCAATATGCAGGATAATTCCAATACCCCTTTTGATCCCACCCTGGTGGATCGGGGCTGGTTGCAACTGCAACAGCAGTTGGATCAAGCTATGCCCCAGCGACGCCGACGCTTCCTGCCCTGGTTGTTGGTAGCGGTGGGCCTGGTGGCTGTGGTGAGCGGTAGCTATGTTTATTTCAAAGGGTGGAGCTCTGCTGCGTCGAACCAACCCGTTGCATTGGGCGCTTTCCCCGTTCAAGCGGCCTCCGCGGAGTGGCCCGATCAGAACGAACCGCTGCGGGAGCCCATTTCCGCAAGTGCTGTAGATAAGGCTGCCGAAGAATACTTGCCGCTGGGCAGGAACCCGAAAATGGCGCCTAACCCAGCACTGGTCGCAAAAAGCAAACGTGCTAAAACAGCCGGTACTCCGAAAGAAGCGGGATTCGCTGCTCTGGCTGGTGTTCCCTCCGGCCATACGCCGGCAACTGGCAACCACCAGGCCACCACACTGCGCACCGACGACCATGCGCTGGCCGCATCTACAGCGGTGGCGGCACCATCTGCCACGGCTAACCCAATGATCTCACCTGCCAGAAATGTACGCTTGCTCAACAACCTGGCTGTTTTAACCGCTTCACCACTGGTTTCTCTGGCGGCAACCAGCCAACCCAATATCCAATTGATCACCCCGCGACGCGCCGGTCCGTGGAATTTTTACGCCGAAGGGCAAGGGACAACGGGTTTAAGCGAGAGCCCCGCTATGTGGGCTGCTGGCCTGGGCATACAACGCAAACTGTCCACTCGCTTGAGCCTGGAGGTGGGCGGCCAGTACCAGGCCACCAAAAACACCCTCTCCTTGTCCCGCAATGATTTATCGGCCGCCGAAGATGTCTTCAACCAGGGATCGGGAACCAACTACACGGAGTTTACGGTAAATTTGGACCAGGCGTACCAAAACCTGGCCTTTACCCGGCTGAATGGACTCGTCAACGGTGTTTATGCCCTGCGTCCACGCCTAAAACTGGCTGCGGGTTTCCAGGCCTCCTACTATCTTAACGCCTATTCACAGGTAAGTCCCGAATCCAGTTCCTTCAATCCTCCTGGCACCAACGCCAGCACCGACGGCGCCGTACGGTTTGATTTTTACAACAGCGCCGTCCCCGTTTTTTCGCGAGACGCGTTGACCAACGTGGCTGCCGATTCCTTTAATCTACAAACTTCGCGCTGGCAGTACGCTGCTCAATTGGGGGTTCGGTACGAGCTGACGCCACACTGGGAAGTGCACGGAACCTTACAGCAGCAGCTGACCGCCTGGCCGGAAAAAGCGAATCGTTTTGGTTCCGATCAGTTTATCCAGCTGGGGTTGCGTTATTACCTGAAATGATCCTTACGGAATAATGGGGTAATGGTTATCTTTGTAGCAAAGCCAGCCGTATGCTCAACTGCCAGAGATCTCTTTTTCAATTGGACGAAAGTGTCACCTTTCTCAATTGTGCCTATTTGTCGCCACAACTCAAAAGCGTGGCGGCCGCTGGCATCCACGCCTTGGAGCGCAAGAACAAGCCCAACAGGCTGGCGCCCGAACATTTTTTCAGCCAGGTCAAAGGTGTTAAGGCCGAATTTGCCCGGTTGATTAACACCCCGGAGCCCGGCCGTATTGCGCTCATCCCGGCCGCATCCTACGGGATAGCTACGGTAGCAAAAAACCTGCCCCTGCGGTCTGGGCAAGATATCATCGTCGCCAAAGACCAGTTTCCAAGCAACTACTACAGTTGGGCCCGGTTAGCGCAGGAAAAAGGTGCAAATCTGAGGATGGTCGAAGTACCTGCCGGGCCAGACAAAGGCCGGCGTTGGAACGAAGCCATCCTGGCAGCTATTGGCCCCCAGACCGCCCTGGTGGCTATTTCGCACGTCCACTGGGCCGAAGGGGTTTTGTTCGACCTGTTGGCTTTTCGCGAAAAGACCGACCAATTTGGTGCCTGGCTGGTGGTGGATGGTACCCAGTCCGTAGGTGCTTTGCCCTTTGATGTAGCAAAAATCAGGCCCGATGCCCTGGTCTGCGCAGCTTACAAATGGCTGATGGGGCCTTATGCTACGGCTCTGGCCTACTACGGCCCCGTCCTGGACAATGGCGTACCTATTGAGGAGAATTGGATCAACCGAAAAAACAGTGAAAATTTCCAGGGACTGGTCAATTACCAGTCTGACTACCAGCCGCTTGCGGGCCGCTATTGTGTGGGCGAACACAGTAATTTTGTATTGATGCCCATGCTCGAGACAGCGCTGCAGCAGCTCAATGCCTGGGAACCCCAGCGGATCCAGGACTACCTCCGCCAGTTGAATGCACCTTATATTCAGGAATTGCTGGAATTGGGTTTTCGTGTTTTACCGGAGGCACAACGCGCCCACCACCTGGTTGGTCTCGGCTTGCCCGCCGGAGTAGAGATGGAACCCGTACAGGCCGCCTTGGCGGCCGCCAACGTGATCGTTAGTGTCAGGGGGCAATCTATAAGAATTGCACCGAATGTGTACAACGATGCCCGCGATTGGGAGCAGCTGATGGGGGTGTTGCGCCAAGTGAAGCACACCCAAAGCGTTCACTAAAAAACTGAATAGTTATGAATACGAGCGTACTGGTAGTGGTGCTTTTTGCGCTTTGCCTCATCTACTACATGTGGAGGCGCATCCGGCCCAGTTTGAATCACCTGAGCGAGGAGGATGTCGACGATTTTTTAGCCAACCGCCTGAACGAAACGGCACTGAAAAATGCACGCGAACACCTGCTGCGCTGTGACGAATGCAAAGAAAAATTAGATGAGCACACCCGCAAAGTCCAAAAGATGAAGCCTGATCGGTTGTTAAAGCGGCGATTTTAAGAGCTGCCTACAGGTGAAGCGCCGCTTTACGGGCGAGGAGTTGATCTTCGGTTTCCTCCCGATCGGGGTCGGGCACACAACAATCGACCGGACACACCGCCGCGCACTGGGGTTCTTCGTGAAAACCCACACACTCGGTACATTTGTCGGGCACAATGTAGTAGAAGTCGTCAGAGACCGGCGCACGACGTTCGGAAGCATCTACGGTAATATTGCCCTCCAGGACGTATTTCCCTTTTATGCTGGTGCCATCTTCAATGGCCCAGTCCATACCACCTTCGTAGATGGCATTATTGGGGCATTCTGGTTCGCAGGCACCACAGTTAATACATTCGTCGGTTATCATTATCGCCATAGCGGAAGGAAGTTTTTTAGTTAGCTGTTTAACAAAGGAGTAGACAGCTTTGTTTCAGCGCGCAAATTTAATGTTTGGTCAGCACTTGCCAAAGTTATATCTTGCCGAATCCAAGAAGTATTTTTAGCCTTATGATATTTTTATCTTTCCTGGTCATTCTTTTTTTCGGTGCCGGGTTGTTCTGGCTGGTCGCTTATTTGTTGCGCAACCGCATGAAACGGGTTGCCATGGTGCTGGCTGTTACCGGAAGCGTCATCGGGCTTTTCCTGCTGGGGTTGTGGATCATCGAAGTTTCTGGCTGGGAGCGCAAAGGCCTCTACAAGCAATTGATGTTCGGATTGGAAAACGAAGAATTGCAACAGTTTATCTTCCGCCAGGACGATATTCAGGAGGAAGCGGTCATGATGATGAGTCAGGCCAGTATGGCGCTTACTGAGGTCGCACCCCTGCTGCAGGGGCAAAACCAGGACGAGCGCATTACCGCCCGATTGACCTGGATGGCGGATTACGTAACGGACGAAACCCATTTTTCGCTCTGGAAAAACCGGCGAAACTGGGAGCAGCAACTCTTTTTTTTGGCGCATACCGCAATTATCATCGGCCACTACCAACAATTCACCCAAGACAAGCAGTACGACGAGCAGTGGACCCGGGTAGCTACTTTCCTTGTGAATGGAATTTCCCGGTCGCAGTACAAGCACCTGGCGTCCCGCCCCGGCGACTCCGCCCTCCGACCAGCCGATAATGCCGCCGCCCTTTATGCGTTGAAGCTCTACGACGATGCCCACGGTACTATTTTCTTAACCAAAGCGGGAGAAGACTGGAGCCAGTACATTCGGCGGGAATTGCAGTTTGAAGACACCAAATTGCCTTGTGCCGGTTTTTCTGCTACCAATCGGTGCCGGTTACCCGCCGTAGGAGGGTCCCTTGCGGTCCTCAATAGTTATACCGCCGCAGCAGAACTGCCTATTTCTACCGATTTCTGGCGGGAATTTCGCTACTACTACAAAGAAACCTTCGTCAATGTGTTTGGTTGGATCGACCAAATGCCGCGCGGAGAAGAACTACCCGAATTTTGTGACTTCAGTGTACAACCCCTCACCTGCGGTTTGCACGAGTCGGTCTTTGCCCAGTATACGGCAGCCAAACGCAAAGACTGGGTCACCTATTTCCAGCTGAACAATTCCTTGTTGCTGGAAGATCTCTTTTATCCACCCAACGGATTGTGGAACAAGCGCCCCCAGGAACAAGTGACTGGACTGCTGCATTTAGCCACGCGTTTAGCGGCCGTAAGTCGGCCCTGATTTTTTCTGAATTTATTTTGGGTATTACCGCTATTCAAGCAACTTCTCCTTTTTCCGGACGTTAAATTTTTATCAGCGCTACTGTTTGATCAAGTGTTGATTTATTTTGATGTAAACCCAAAAAGCAAAATGATAAAATTAGAAATTCCCCGTCGCGATGAGGCCAATTTGTCCATCGTAGACAAACTGACGGAGTTGGCACTGGCCCATCAGGTCAGCATCAACCGAAAACTAAAGAAAGCTATTCTAACGGATGGTTCTACCCAGGTAGAAGGCAAAACCGACATTGAGACTTACCTCAACGAACTGGAAGCGGAACTCCACCAATGGTGGTATTGTGCGTGTTAGTCCGCTTGAGGGAAATCAGCAATTCCACCAGCGAGATTATACACCTCCGATAGTCCTTGTTTCAGGAGCAATGAAACAGCCTGCGCACTTCTGATACCACTTTGACAATGCACAATAATCGGTTGATGAGCAGGTAATTCCCGCCACCGTTCGGCCAATTGTCCCAACGGTATCAGTATTCCACCCCAGTTGTTAATTGCGTATTCCTGCGGCTCGCGAACGTCGAGCAGGGTGTAGGCTATTTGCTGTTGTTGCAGGGCTCGGAAAGTGGCGAGATCCATGGTCGGGAGTTCTTCCTGAACGGGCATACCGCAAAAGGCTTCGTAGTCGATGAGTTCGGTGATGGAAGTGGCAGCTTGCGCCGGGAACTGAATGGTGCGTTGGCTTAAATATGCCGCATCAAAAAGTAAAAGCCGCCCCGCGAGCAATTCGCCAACCCCGGTGAGGATTTTTAGTACCTCATTGGCTTGTAGGGCCCCAATTATTCCGGGCAAGACGCCCAATACGCCTCCGGTGGCGCAGTTGGGGACCTGATCGGGTAGGGGGGGGATGGGGTAAAGATCGCGGTAGTTGGGCCCGCGTTGGCCATCGGTTCCCAACGCATTGAAAACACTAACCTGGCCTTCAAAACGAAATATCGATCCGTAGACGTAGGGCTTTCCTCCCAATACACAGGCATCGTTGACGAGGTAGCGGGTAGGGAAGTTGTCGGTGCCGTCAGCTATTGCGTCGTAGCTGGCAATAAGCTCCAAGGCGTTGGATGTCGTAAAATAGGTGGGATAAGTGTGGATTTGTACATGTGGATTCAGGTCATTGAGCCGCGCTTTGGCTGCTTCGACCTTGAGTTTACCCAGGTCTTTTTCGCCGTAGAGAACTTGCCGCTGCAGGTTGCTGATGGTCACCCGGTCGGGATCAACAATACCAATGGTACCCACGCCGGCCGCCGCCAGGTACAACAATAGGGGGCTACCCAGGCCACCGGCACCAATAACCAGTACGCTGGCTGCCTTCAACTTCAGCTGGCCGGCTTCGCCAAATTGCGGCAGGATGACATGTCGCGCGTAGCGCAGCGTTTCGGCATCAGATAGCTGTGGATTACCCATCGTTTAACTATTATCCTTTTAACCGGTCAAAAGACAACGTACTCTGACGGAAGTCTTTGTCCAAAACCAACTTCAGGTTTTCGTAGACCACACTGCCCATGGTGTCGCAATGCTTGAAGACCTGGGTCTTATGGTGACGACTCAGATCGTGTTTCAGCTTTTCTACTTTATCAGGGGTTGATATTTCATCCTTGACCATGACCTGAAACAGCATTTTTACCCGGCTGGCAGAAGCGCGTATGCGGGTAGCGATCAGGCTGCGCTCTTCCATTTGATACTGCTTCATGGTCGCCACATTCATGTGCTGCTGCCCCAGAAAAATAATGGGATTGTTCTCCTTGAAGTATTTCGGTTGGTAAAAGCTGCTCCGACCTTCGTACGATTGCTGGTCAAAGTCAATGGCCCGCATCCGGTATTGGGAGCCCTCAATGTCGGGCGTAATATCTACCACGTAATTATAGGAACGCATATCGCCCAGCAGGCGAACAAAGCAGCGCTCGTTGAATTTGACAAACTCCTTGGCAATGCGAATCTGGTTGAAGGTGTTGTCGTCGAGGTTTTTGTGGATAAAATCGTCACCGGGAATGCCCGCAATGTGTTCTTCCACCATGGTCTGGTCGTCGAAGAGGTACATGAAGCTGTTGGGCGACAACAACTCTTCCAGTTCCAGGCCATAAATACGCGAGGCATCGGCTTGTTTGATGTAAAAATGGTCGTAGTTGTCGTTCAACCGGTTGATGATTCGGATGCGGAAAGGCTTGGTGTTCCCAAAGGTGCAATAATCGATCCTGGAAATGGTCAGGTGCTCTAATACATCGGTATCGCCATCCGTCTTGAGGAGGGAATAGATACGGGTAAGGGCTTTGTACAAATAGCTGCGGGCGTGTTCGGCAAAGAATACTTCTTCCCAGTAGGTTTGTTTACCTTCGTGGTCGAAAAGGGGCACGCTGGATTCGTATTCAGTTAGGTCCTGGTATTGCAGTGGCAAACTGGTAGCCCTACCGTAGCGTTTGAGGTAAGCTGCCAGGATGGTATTGATGGGGATGATGATTTTTTTCCGGGATGGCACGTTGCCTTGCATAAGTCTTGGAAATTGATCGATAGCCAAAGATACCACGCATTGCCGGGATAATGCTTTTCTTTGTTTTATTATCTGTATTGGACTAATTTTCGCATATGCAAGACCGCCATCTGGATCGGCAACGGTATTTCAACGAACAAGCCTATACCACCGAAAAGTACGTCATTCCTTTTGTGGCACCCTACCTGGAGATTACCGCCCAACATCGGGTGCTGGAAGTGGGTTGCGGGGAAGGCGGCAACCTGATGCCATTTCTCAACAGGGGGTGTGAATGCGTAGGCGTCGACCTCAGCGCACCTCAAATAGCGCGTGCCCGAGAATTCTTTGTGGCGCACCCGTACCAACCGCAGCTGCAACTCCTGGCCAGTGATATCTATTTGTTATCTCCGGCGGGCATCGGCACGTTTGATTTTATCTTTTTGCGCGACGTCATTGAGCACATCGTTGACCAGGATCGTTTCCTGGCCTACATCAAACAATACCTCCGGCCAGGAGGGCGATTATTTTTGGGTTTTCCACCCTGGCAGATGCCTTTCGGCGGACACCAACAAATATGTACCAGCAAGCTGCTGTCCAAATTGCCCTATTTTCACCTGTTGCCCCGCGCGCTTTACCGCGGGCTATTGCAAGCTTTTGGCGAAAGCCCCGGTACCATTCAGGAACTGCTCTACATCAAAAAAACGGGCATTTCCATTGAACGCCTGCGCCGGTTGCTGCGCAAAAACGATTTCCGTACCGACCGGGAGCAGCTCTGGCTGGTCAATCCCAACTACGAAGTAAAATTTGGTTGGCCACCTCGCCCCCAGTGGGATTGGCTGGCGGCTATTCCGTTTTTGCGGAATTTCGTGACCAGTTGTGGCTACTATGTCGTCCACGTCGCGCAACCTTAAACCAAGGCACGGGCTTTGATTTCTTCCACAATTTCGGGGTTGAGTAGGGTAGAGGTATCCCCCAGGTTGCTCGTGTCACCAGCGGCTATCTTGCGGAGGATGCGCCGCATAATCTTTCCCGACCGGGTCTTGGGCAGGCCGCTGACAATCTGGATTTTGTCTGGTTTGGCGATCGCCCCTATTTCCCGGCGCACTACCTGATTCACTTCCTCGCGGAAATCATCCTCATCACCAATATCCCCCGTCGTGATGACGTAGGCGTAGATGCCTTGCCCTTTGATATCGTGGGGATAACCCACTACGGCTGATTCTATTACGTGCTGGTGTTGGTTGATCGCATTCTCCACTTCTGCTGTACCCATGCGGTGCCCCGAAACATTGAGGACATCGTCTACCCGTCCGATAATCCGGTACATTCCGTCTTTGTCCCGGCGGGCGCCGTCGCCGGTAAAGTATTTATCGGTAAAAGGCGCAAAATAAGTCAGCCGGCACCTTTCGTGGTCGCCATAGGTGGTGCGCAACATACCCGGCCAGGGGTATTTAATACACAATAACCCTTCTACATCGTTGGCAGTTATTTCGTCTCCGGCGGGATCCACCAGACAAAGCTGGACACCCGGCAGCGGATAGCCGGCGTATGCTGGCTTCATGGGGCTCAGGCCACCCAGACCAGAAATCATAATGCCACCTGTTTCTGTTTGCCACCAGGTATCGACAATGGGGCATTTGTTTTTCCCCACCACCTTGTAGTACCAATCCCAGGCTTCCTGGTTGATGGGTTCGCCCACTGTCCCCAGTAGTTTAAGGCTACTGAGGTCGTACTTATTGACAAAATCATCGCCAAAAGCCATCAAAGCGCGAATAGCTGTGGGGGCGGTATAGAACTGGTTGACCTTGAGTTTCTCCACAGATGCCCAAAAACGCCCCGCATCCGGATAAGTAGGTACACCTTCAAACATGACGGTCGTGGCACCAGCCAGCAGGGGCCCATAAATGATATAGGTATGGCCGGTGACCCACCCGATATCAGCGGTACACCAATAGATGTCGCCATCGTGGTATTGAAATACATTGCGGAAGCTGTAACTGGCATATACCATATAGCCGCCACTGGTATGCACCACCCCCTTGGGCTTGCCCGTCGAGCCCGAGGTGTAAAGGATAAAAAGCATGTCCTCACTGTCCATGACGGTGGCGGGGCACGTCGTAGCCTGGTGGTTGACGAGGTCGTGCCACCAGACGTCGTGGTCCGACCACGCAACTTCATCGCCCGTATTGCGGTGTATCAACACCCGCTCGACGGATGGACAACCCATGGACAAGGCCTCGTCAACTACTTCTTTAACCGGGATGAGTTTGGCCCCCCGATTATTGAAATCCGAACATATAACCAACTTGCAACTTGCGTCGTTGATCCGATCGGCCAGGGCCTGAGCTGAAAATCCTGCGAAAACCACCGAGTGTACGGCACCAATGCGGGCGCAAGCCAGGACGGCAATAGCCAATTCGGGCACCATGGGCATATAAAAACACACCCGGTCGCCTTTTCCGATCCCCAACGCTTTCAGGGCATTGGCCGCCTGGCAAACGGCCGCATGAAGCTCTTTGTAGGTAAAATCCTTGACCGGTGTATTCGGATCATTGGATTCGTACTTGATCGCAACCTGATCGCCCCGGGTAGCCAAATGGCGGTCGAGGCAGTTTTCGGTAATGTTGAGCTGCCCGCCGAGAAACCATTTTACGTTGGGTTCGCGAAAATTCCACTCCAGCACCTTGTCCCATTTTTTGTGCCAGTGAAAAGTGGCTGCTTGTTCGGCCCAGAAGGCTTCAGGATCGGATACACTGCGGCGATAGGTTTCCTGGTATTCCGCAAAGGATTGAATTTGAGTGGTCATGCGCGAAGGTTTTTTTTTGTTCACAACGAATTTTAGGTAAGGACGGCCGCTTTTTATCTTTTGGGGCAGGGAGGATGCCTAAAGGGACTCACTGAGTATAATGTACAGCGTATAGACAATGCTGGCCGTTAGGGCCAACGCCCCCAGAAAACCCCACAGTGGAATGGCCAACAGTAGGAGGACCAACGAAATCCAAAAGCGGCTACTGGTTTCTCCGTCGTATAGATACATGGCTAACGGCGGAAGGATGAGGGCTATAATTACCAGTAACAACAATCCAAGGTCGGCACTACTGCCACTTTCTCTGGCCGCCCGGAGCTGGTCGCGGAGGGCACTGCGGAAAGATTTTCGCTGTTGACGAACGGCTTGTCGCCTTTCTTTTTTGGTGTGCTGTTGGTCCAGGGTTTCCGTCTTTTTTTCGTGCGTCGGACGCAATACCGCCCCCTGACCTGAAGGGGTAAAGACAAGAAAGGCCACAACCAGGAGTAAAGTAAATTGCAATTGTTTCATAAGGAATGCTGTGTTTATTTTAAATTAAGGAGATTCAAATTACAACAATAATAAAGATTTCGTGCTTTGGTCAGGTAAAAAAACGAGGATTTATTCTTGTTCCATCAAGAAAATGTGGCTGTCGCTGCTAATACTTACCCACGTAGGTTTCCGGACTTAGCGCGAGGAGTTCGGCGCGCACGGCCTCCGTTACGTCCAGGGAGCGGATAAAAGCTTTGATTTCTGGTTCTCCTACCGCATCCTGGCCCCTGGTCAGGGCTTTAAGCGCCTCGTAGGGTTTAGGATAGCCCTCGCGGCGCAGGATATTTTGGATTGCTTCCGCAATAACCATCCAGTTGGCGTTCAGGTCGACCCTCAGTTTGCTTTCGTTCAGGAGCAGCTTGCTCAATCCTTTTTGAATGGAGGAAAAAGCAATGAGGGTATGGGCGAAAGGCACTCCAATATTGCGCAGGACGGTACTGTCGGTTAAGTCTCGCTGGAGCCGCGAAATGGGCAATTTGTGGGCCAGGTGTTCGAGTATAGCCGTAGACAGTCCCAGGTTGCCTTCGGCATTTTCAAAGTCAATGGGATTGACCTTGTGGGGCATGGCACTGGAGCCTACTTCACCGGCTACCGTTTGCTGGCGGAAATATTCCATGGAAATGTAAGTCCAGATATCGCGGCAAAAATCAATGAGGATGGTATTAATACGTACCATGGCATGGAAAAAAGCCGCCAGGTTATCGTAGTGCTCAATTTGGGTGGTCGGATAGGCGCGTTCCAGCCCCAGGTAATCTTTGGTAAAAGTCGTAGCGAAAGCATGCCAGTCGATAGCCGGATAAGCCGCGTAATGGGCATTCATATTTCCGGTAGCGCCACCAAATTTCACCTGAATGGGGATGGCCATTAGTTGGTCGTACTGGGTTTGGAGGCGGGCGACAAAAACACCAATTTCTTTACCCAGCAGGGTAGGAGAGGCGGGCTGTCCGTGGGTGCGGGCCAGCATGGGAACCGCTGCCCATTCCTGACTCATCCGTTGCAGTTCGGCCAGTATTTCTTCCAGCGCGGGCTGGTAAACGGCTTCCAGTGCTGCCTGCAGCGAGAGTGGAACTGCGGTATTGTTGATATCCTGGCTCGTGAGTCCAAAATGGATAAATTCCTGAAATTGGCCCAGACCACGCGATTGAAAGGCCGATTTCAGGTAATATTCAATGGCTTTGACATCGTGGTTCGTCGTTCGTTCTATTTCCTTGACGGCCAAAGCAACATCGGGCGCAAATTCTTTGTACAAAGCACTGAGTGCGACCACCTTCGCCGCAGGGATGGCCTGCAACTGGGGAAGCCCTAAATCGTAGAGGGCCTGGAAGTATTTCACCTCTACCAGGATACGATAACGGATTAAAGCCGACTCTGAAAAATATTCACTGAGTACTTTCGTTTTGCTTCGGTACCGCCCGTCAATGGGGCTAACTGCTTCTAAAGGAGTCATTTATAAATGATTGTTGAGCGTTTGTCAGAATAAGTGTGGCGCTAATGTAAGGACTATCTTTCTAGTAGATCGGTGAACAATTCGTAAAATAATTACATTTGCACTCTTGAGAAAGGAATCAAAAACACGGTTTCATCCGTTTAGGTACCTGTAATCTCGGAAAATTATCCCAATTCGTATGTCAAAGAACCTAGTAATAGTAGAATCACCTGCCAAGGCTAAGACCATCGAGAAAATCCTGGGTAAGGATTTTATCGTCAAGTCAAGTTTTGGTCATATCCGCGACCTGGATAAAGGAAGCCAGGCGGTGGATGTAAAGCGTGATTTTGCCACCAAATATGTGGTCTCTCCAGAAAAGCGCAAGGTCGTTAAAGAACTCAAAGAACTGACCAAAAAAGTAGATGAAGTCTGGCTCGCAACAGACGAAGACCGCGAGGGGGAAGCCATTTCCTGGCACCTTTGCGAAGTATTAGGCCTGGACGAAAAGACGACCAAGCGCATTGTTTTTCGCGAAATCACGAAGCCTGCTATTTTGAACGCCATCCAGCATCCCCGGACGGTAGACCTCAACTTGGTTGATGCACAGCAAGCGCGTCGCGTACTCGATCGGCTGGTAGGCTTTGAATTGTCAGAGTTGTTGTGGAAGAAAATTCGCGGCAAATTATCGGCTGGCCGGGTACAATCGGTGGCCGTTAAACTCATCGTTGAGCGCGAGCGCCAAATCCGCGATTTCAAATCAGAAGCCTATTTTAAGGTCGATGCGGTCTTCGCCGTTAAGAACGAACAGGGCCGACTGGTCTCCCTGAAAGCGTCTTCGCCCGAACGACTGGCCACCGAAAAAGCGGCCCAAAGCTTGTTGGAACAATGCGTGGGCGCCGTTTTCTCCATCGCCGATATCGAAGTACGGCCGCTGAAGCGGAGTCCTGCTGCTCCTTTTACGACTTCTACCCTGCAGCAAGATGCCAGCCGTAAGCTGGGCTTTGCCGTAAAAAGAACCATGCAAGTAGCGCAACGCCTTTACGAAGCTGGCCACATTACCTACATGCGTACCGATTCGATCAGCTTGTCCGAGTTGGCGATTGCGGCAATTGCCCACCAGGTAGAAAAAGATTACGGGCCGGAGTACGTGAAATCCCGCCGTTTCAAAAGCAAAAATGCCTCGGCTCAGGAAGCCCACGAAGCTATTCGGCCGACCTACATCGAGAAGCAAAATGTGAGCGGCGACCGCGATGAGCAACGCCTCTACGAGCTGATCTGGAAAAGGACCATCGCTTCCCAGATGGCCGAAGCCCAGCTGGAGAAAACAGTGGTTAGCATTGATATCGACAAGGTACCTGCTACCGTCCTCAAGGCCGAAGGGGAAGTCCTGGTCTTTGACGGGTTTTTGAAGGTTTACCTGGAATCGAAAGATGACGACGAAGACGAGGACACCAAAGGCATGCTGCCGCCCCTGGAAAAGGGCCAGCTCCTGGACCTCGACACCCTCCTGGCTACGGAACGCTATACCCGCCCACCCGCCCGCTACACGGAAGCCGGTTTGGTGAAGGACCTGGAAGAGAAAGGCATTGGCCGACCCTCCACCTACGCGCCTACCATCAGTAAGATCATGGAGGATAATCGGGGCTACGTGGTGAGCGAATCCCGCGATGGCGAAGAACGTGCTTTTCGGGTGCTGACCTTGCAAAACAATACTGTCAGGGCGGAGACCCAGACCGAGATGGCTGGCGCCGTTAAAAATCGCTTGTTCCCGACCGAAATCGGCATGACCGTATCCGATTTCCTCGAAGAATATTTCGTGCGGATCATGGACTACGGCTTCACCAGTAAAATTGAGGCACGCTTCGATGACATCGCCGAAGGCAAGGAGGATTGGACCAAAATGATGCACGAATTTTACGGCCCCTTCCACGACGATGTCATGGAAATTACGGAGAGCGCTGAACGAGTGACCAAGGAACGTATCCTGGGCAAAGATCCCGAAACGGGAAAAACCGTTCTGACCCGTTTGTCCCGCCGGGGGCCGGTTATTCAAATTGGAGCACCCGACGAGCTCATCCCCGACGAAAAGCCCCGGTATGCCAATTTTCCGCCGGGTGTAAACATGGACGACATTGATCTGGAAGGCGCGCTCAAGTTATTTGAACTTCCCAAAGTCCTCGGTGTTTACCAAGACAAGGAAGTAAGCGTTGGTGCGGGTCGTTATGGCCCTTACGTTCGTTGGGGAGATGCCTACATCTCACTGGGCCGCGGCGCTGATCCGCACGAAGTGGATCTGGAAGCAGCCATGGTGATGGTGAAGGTGAAGGAAAAAGAGGATAAGCCACTCGCAACTTACGAAGGACATCCTATTACCAAAGGCAAGGGTCGTTTTGGGCCGTTTATCAAGTGGCAAAAGCTATTTGTTAATGTACCGAAAAAGTACGACTGGGATACGATCAGCGGCGAGGAAGCCATTGAATTGCTGCAAACAAAAGTTGAAAAGGAAGCTAACCGCTATATCCAAAACTGGGAAGCCGAAAAGATCAGCATCCAGAATGGCCGTTGGGGACCTTTCATCAAATTTGGCAAGCAAAACGTGAAACTGCCTAAAGTCGGGGACGAAAAAATGGACGCCGAACAGGCGGGCGAGCTTTCTCTGGAGCAGGTGAAAGCAATCATCGAAACGGAGTTACCTGGTTCTTTCAAGAAAGAAACCAAGAAAGAAACCAAGAAAGAAACCAAGAAGGTAGTGAAGAAGGTAGTGAAGAAAAAAACTAAATAACCCCCCTAAACTGAGTTTAGGAAAAAATACAAAGACAACATGGCAGAACCCAAAGCGCCAACCAATCAGTTGAATATCGATCTACCCGAAGAGGTAGCCGAAGGTACCTATGCGAACCTGGCAGTTATTGCGCATTCCAATAGCGAGTTCGTGGTAGATTTTCTCCGGTTGGTACCTAACGTACCGAAAGCAAAAGTCAAATCGAGAATTATTCTGACCCCCCAGCACGCCAAACGGCTGCTGCGCGCACTGGCCGAAAACATCCAGAAGTTTGAAACCCAGTTTGGCCCCATTCAGGAAACAGAACCCAATGGTGGTGGTATCCCGCCGATCGGTTTTACCCCTACTGCCCAGGCTTAATACGTTTCTTTTTACTTACAAAAACAGATCCATGCACCTCAGTGAACAGGAGCTTGTCCGAAGAGAAAACCTGGCCGGTATCCGGGAATTGGGAATTGACCCTTATCCCGCAGCGCTGTATCCCGTAAGCCACCACGCCGCCGAAATCAAGGCCGGGTTCCTCGTAAACGAAGCGGGTAAAGCCCAAAACTTCCAGGAGGTTTGCCTGGCCGGCCGACTGATGAGCCGGCGCATCATGGGCAAAGCATCGTTCGCCGGGCTGCAAGACAGTACCGACCGGATACAGATCTACGTTTCTCGCGATGACATTGCCCCCGGAGAAGACAAGTCACTTTACAATACGGTTTTTAAAAAACTGTTGGATATCGGCGACTTTATCGGGGTCAAAGGATATGTTTTCAAAACACAAACCGGCGAGACCTCCGTTCACGTCACCGAACTGACCATTCTCAGTAAATCGTTGCGCCCGCTACCCATTGTTAAGCGTGATGACGAAGGCAACGTTTACGATGCTTTCACCAATCCGGAAATGCGTTACCGGCAGCGTTACGTGGACCTGACGGTGAATACCGAAGTTCGTGAACTCTTTCGGAAGCGCAGTCGCCTGATCACGGCCATGCGCCATTTCCTGGACGAGGCCGGTTTACTGGAGGTCGAAACCCCCATTTTACAACCCATCCACGGTGGCGCGTCGGCGCGCCCTTTCAAAACCCACCACAATACGCTGGACATGCCGCTCTACTTGCGCATTGCCAATGAATTGTACCTCAAACGCCTGATTGTTGGCGGTTTTGACGGCGTTTATGAGTTTGGGAAAATGTTCCGCAACGAAGGGATGGACGCTACGCACAACCCGGAGTTCACCATGGTGGAATTCTACGTAGCCTACAAAGACTATTTCTGGATGATGGACACCACGGAGCAACTCCTGGAATATGCCATTCAGACCGTTACGGGCGCAACTCAGGTGAAAGTAGGGGAGAAGGTGATTGATTTCAAAGGCCCCTTCCGCCGGCTCACCATGTTCGATGCCATTAAGGAATATACCGGAGTCGACATCAGCGAGATGGATGAAAGCGCCCTCGCTACTTTTGCCAAAAGCCTTCATATTGAGGTGGATTCCAGCATGGGTAAGGGCAAACTCATCGACGAAATATTCGGCGAGAAAGTGGAAGGATTGCTCATTCAGCCGACCTTCATCACGGATTACCCCGTAGAGATGTCACCACTGACGAAAAAACACCGCAGTAAACCCGGACTGGTAGAACGATTCGAGTTGATCGTCAACGGCAAGGAATTGGCCAATGCCTATTCGGAGTTGAACGACCCCATTGATCAGCGCGAACGCTTTGAAGAACAATTGACCCTGGGCAAGCGCGGAGATGATGAAGCCATGGTGCTGGACGAGGATTTCCTCCGGGCGCTGGAATACGGCATGCCCCCTACCTCCGGCATCGGCATCGGTATTGACCGACTGGTGATGCTGCTTACCGGCCAAACCAGTATCCAGGAGGTACTCTTCTTCCCCCAGATGCGGGCGGAAAAGAAAATAATTGCTGAAGAACCGGAAGTGTAATCTTCTGAACGGCGTTTCCCGAACTACCCCACCTGCGCTAATTTAACCCAGACTTATGCTCCGTTGTTTGGAAACTGCTGTTTCCTGACAACGGAGCATTTACTTTGAATGTGGGCAAAGTATCGTCTCCCTGTCCCGGTGATTCATCGGAATTCCTTCCCCTTTCATCTATTTACTCCCCGAAATTTATAGCTTACTTCCTATCTTTAAATAAAAGTCGTTATGAATCGTATTTTTTTCTTGTCTCTTGTAATGTTCAATTTGTGTCTGGGTAGCTTTTCCTGCGGCCAGGACAAACCGGCAACCACCGACGCTGGCGCAACGGTTACCGATAAAGATAATGGGGTAAATTTGACTTATACCGACGAAGACGGGAAGACGCAAAGTTTGGTCGATTTCCGTATCCTTAAAGCGATCCTGCCTCCCCGGTTGCTGGGGCTGGAACGAATGAGCCACACGGGGGAAAAAAGCGCCGCCTTTGGTTTTGGTATGTCCCAGGCCGAGGCCCGCTACGGGGAAGGAGCTAAAATCCTGAAAGTACAGGTAGTGGACGGCGGCAGTTCTGGTATTGCCAACCTGGGCTTGGCCGCCTGGAGTCAAATCGAGTTGGATAAAGAAACAGCCGACGGCTACGAGCGAACCACCGAGATCGATGGCTTCAAAGCGTTTGAAAAATGGAACAAAAAAACGGGCAGTGGGGAACTGCTCTGGTTGTACAAAAATCGCTTTCTCATCACGGTTCAGGGTGCTGGCATAGCTGCCGATGACCTGCGCAAGGCACTTCATCGGTTGGATTATAAAGACTTACCTTAAAATTTCACCACAAGAATGGTTAGCGTACAAATTATTTCCTTTAAAAAAGGGGGATAATAGAACTTTACCAACAAATATTTTTAAATTTGTTGAATAATCAGCCATTTTTCACATGGGTTTGAATGAACAGGTCGTACACATCAATGGTCGCCCCATACAGATCGCGTCTTATCTTAACGAAGATGCGAGCGCTCATAAGGTACCCATGCGGCAGGCATTTCCTGCTGCCAACACCAGTTATCTGGGCGGTGAAAGCGATGGTGACATTTATCGATCGACTTTTGCGGGTCGTACTTTGGCCGACTCCTACGAAATGATCCGCAGTTTTCTGCGCGAGGAAGGTTATGGCCAGGTCCCCTTACCAAAAGACATAGTGGAACTGGTTTATTTCCGCCTCCATACCCGCAACCGGCAAGTGTTACTTTTTGAGGACAATGGTTATGTGCACAATCCCATCAAAGTACTTTTCCCCCTTGATCGCCGAAAAAAGACGGCTTTGATCCTCGTGGTTTACCGGGAAGATGCGGAGCAGCACTTGTTGCGGTTCCACAACAAGTTGGACTAGCTGACGTGTTGTGGTTATCTTCTAAATACCCAATTCTGCTGCTTTTTTTTGCATAAAAGCAAAAGCAGCCTCGTATTCATTGGGAATATCCCCATCGAGAATGGCTTCCCGAATCGCATTTTTAATAATACCCACTTCCCGGCCCGGCCCGATCTCAAAAGTTGCCATGATCAGCTCTCCGCTGATTGGTGGTTGCCAATTCCGCAAGTGATCTTTTTCTTCTACCTCGGCTAATCGTTGGCGAAAGTATTCGTAATTCTGCAGGTAGCGACGTACCCTGTTTTCGTTTTTGGAAGTGATGTCAGCTTCACACAAGAGCATCAGCTGGTCAATATCTTCTCCGGCTTCGAAGAGGATACGACGGACGGCAGCATCCGTAATATTTTCTTGGGTAAGGGCAATCGGCCGCTGATGCAGACTGACCATTTTCTGGACAAACTTCATTTTGTGATCCATGGGGAGCCGCAAGCGACGGAAAATTCGGGGTACCATAGCTGCGCCAATCGCTTCGTGGCCATGGAACGTCCAGCCTTGTTCTTTATCGAACCGTTTGGTTTGCGGTTTGGCGATATCGTGCAGGAGTGCCGACCAGCGCAACCAGAGGTCATCGCTTTTTAGGGCAAGTTGGTCTACCACCTGCAGGGTGTGGTAAAAATTATCCTTGTGAGAAACGCCGTTTTTTACTTCTACCCCGTACATGGCCTCCAATTCGGGCAACACGAGTTCCAATAAGCCGGTATCGTGCAGCAGGGCTAAGCCGACGCTGGGCTTAGGGGACAACAAAATTTTATTGAGCTCGGTAGCGATCCGTTCCTGGGAAATGATCTTGATCCGGTTGCGAAATTGGCTGATCGCCTCCAGGGTTTCTGTTTCGATGAAAAAGCCGAGTTGGGCAGAAAAGCGGATGGCCCGCAACATACGCAGGGGGTCGTCGGAAAAGGTTTTACCAGGCGGCAAAGGCGTTTTGATCATCTTTTGCTCCAGGTGTTCGAGGCCATCGAAGGGGTCGATGATGGCGCCGTAGTTCGCTTCGTTGAGACTAACGGCCAGGGCGTTGATGGTGAAGTCCCGCCGGTTTTGGTCATCCTCCAGCGATCCTTCTTCTACGATCGGTTTGCGGGAGTCGAACCGATAACTTTCTTTGCGGGCGCCGACAAATTCTATCTCTAAGCCTTCGTGCTTGAGCATGGCGGTGCCAAAACGCTTATAGATCGTCACCCGGGGGCGGGGCCACAATTTACGGGCTACCGCTTCCGCCAGCGCGATTCCACTACCGACACAGACAATATCCATGTCCTGGGAGGGGCGGGCCAGCAAGCGGTCGCGGACGTAGCCGCCCACCACGTAGGCCGGAAAGCCCAGCTCGTCAGCCGCGGTGCGAATAACTTCAAAAATTTTTCGTTCTTTGGGTTCAATTTCAAAAACCACTAGCAGGAATTTTGCCCAGAAATGTGGAAGACCAACAGCGTGATCATCATTTAGACGATGACTGGCTCTACATTGGAAAAGGTAAAAGCTATCTCGTCGAGGGTAGCGAATAAATTAGCAGGATCTTCTTCGGCCACCAAAATAGCCCTAAAAGCTTTAATACCGGGGTATCCGCGAAAATAATTGGTGTAATGCCGGCGCATTTCTAAGGTTCCCAATTTAATACCTTTCCATTCAATGCTGTGCTGCAGGTGTTGTTTGCAGGCGGCCACCCGTTCAGCCATGGTCGGCGGATCGAGCATTTCACCGGTTGCAAAGAAGTGTTTGATTTCTCTGAAAATCCAGGGATAGCCAATGCTGGCGCGGCCGATCATAATGCCGTCAACGCCGTATCGCTCGCGGTAAGCCAGCGCCTTTTGGGGGCTATCGATATCACCGTTACCAAAGATAGGGATGTGTATGCGGGGATTTTGCTTGATATTCCCAATGCGCGTCCAGTCGGCTTCGCCTTTGTACATCTGCTTACGGGTGCGTCCGTGAATAGCCAAGCCTTTGATACCGACGTCTTGCAATCTTTCGGCTACCTCTTCAATAAACTGGGTTTGATCATCCCATCCGAGGCGGGTTTTTACCGTTACGGGGAGTTTTGTACGCCTGACAATGGCTTCGGTAAGCGCCACCATCTTGGGGATGTCCTGTAAAATGCCGGCTCCGGCTCCTTTACAGGTTACTTTTTTGACCGGGCAGCCAAAGTTGATATCCAAAACCTCTGGCTGGGCCGCTTCCACAATATCAGCGGCTTGTAACATGGAATCGAGGTGAGCACCAAAAATCTGAATACCGATGGGGCGCTCTTCGTCGTAGATGTCCAGTTTTTGTACACTTTTGGTAGCGTCCCGGATGAGTCCTTCTACGGAAATGAACTCCGTATACATCATATCACACCCCTGCGCTTTACAAAGGGCACGAAAAGGAGGATCACTCACGTCTTCCATCGGTGCCAGTAACAGCGGAAAATCGCCTAATTCAACATTTCCAATCCTGACCATAGGGGTAGTATCTGTCTTGTGCAAGCTGCAAAAATACCACAATAGCGGCGATTCTGCAACGCTTTTGATTACTTTCGGGTGAATTGTTATTAATTCACCCGGTTGACAAAATAAAAAGCGGACCAGGCTTGGATGGCACAAGGAATGTTTTAATTTTACCGGTACAAGCAAACCACTTTTTATGCTAATTGCCATTATCCTCGTCTTTATTTTGGGTTATCTAACCATTGTCTTTGAGCACCCCCTGCGCCTGGACAAAACGGTTCCCGCGTTATTAATGGGAGCCCTTTGCTGGGCGCTGGCTGCCATTGGCTTTAATGGCGGAGAATTGTCCATAGTCGATACGCATGAACAGTTGTTCAATGTAGCTAGCGGATTACACGTAGCTGAAGAAGGGTTTGCCGGCACCTTACTCCATCACCTGGGTAAAACCGCCGAAATTTTGGTTTTCCTGATCGGTGCGATGACCATTGTCGAAATTATTGATTTACACCGGGGTTTTGAAATCCTGAAAAGTTGGGTAAAGACCAAGAACAAGAAGCGGCTTTTGTGGATTGTGGGCATTTTAGGGTTCATCTTGTCGGCGATCATTGACAACCTGACGGCTACGATTGTACTGGTCACGTTGCTGCGCAAACTCATTCACGACCCCAAAGAACGGCTCTGGTATGCCGGTTTAATTATTATTGCTGCTAATGCCGGTGGTGCCTGGTCTCCTATTGGGGATGTCACCACGACCATGCTATGGATCGGTGGCAATGTTTCTTCGCTTGGGTTGGTGTCCAATTTGGTTTTGCCATCTATTGTGTGTTTTGTTGTCCCATTTGCAATTGCTTCATTTTTACCTATTTTCCAGGGGGATATAACGGCTAAAGAAGGTGAGGAACTAGAAGAAGAAAGCCTCTTGAGTAGCAAATCAATGCTTTTTCTGGGGCTGGGCATGATTGTATTTGTGCCCCTCTTCAAAACGATTACGCATTTGCCGCCTTACGTCGGGATGATGCTTAGTCTGGGCGTGGTTTGGTTGGCATCGGAGTACATTCATCCGGAGGAAGATTTTACGGAAGAACGCAAGCACCTCTACTCTGCCAACAAAGCCTTATCGCGTATTGAGTTGTCCAGTATCCTGTTCTTTCTGGGGATTCTTATGGCAGTGGCCGCACTGGAGACCATTGCGATTGGCAACGTGGGCGCCCTCCGGTACCTGGCCGAAGGTTTGGACAAATCTATTCCCAACCAGGATGTTGTTATTGTGATCCTGGGCTTCCTGTCGGCAATCATTGATAATGTTCCGCTGGTAGCCGCCTCGATGGGCATGTATTCGGAAGTTATTGACGCCAAGTTGTGGCACTTCATTGCCTATTCTGCGGGAACGGGTGGTTCCATGCTGATTATCGGCTCGGCAGCCGGCGTAGCAGCTATGGGAATGGAAAACATCGACTTCATCTGGTATTTCAAAAAGATCGCCTGGTTGGCCCTCGCCGGCTTTTTGGCCGGAGCTGCTGTATTCTTGTTTTTGGCACAGTTCCTTCACCCCGCCTGAGTCTATCTTATTAAGCTTGAACCATGTATAAAAAAACGCTGGTGTACCTTTTGCTGTTGTACCTCCTGGGTACGGCCTGTGCACCTTACACCAAGAGTGATCTGGCCGGAAAATGGCAAGTTTTGTCCCTGACGGAAGACGGCGATAGCCTGGCAGTGGACCTGGCCTTGATCAATTTCCAGTTTTCCGAAGATGGCTACTACCACTTCAACAGTACCCTTAACTACGAAGAGTCGGGTACTTACCGACTTAATGGCCCCTTTCTTTACAGTACCGATACGCTGGATAGCCCTCACCGGGAGAAAGCCGTGAAAATTGTTCTGTTACGAAACGATTCCCTGGTCCTGAAAATGGAGGAAATGGGTAGGGAGCGATTGGTTGTTTTACGGCGTGAAAAGTAGTCAACTGGCCACTGACCAACCGGCAAAAAAAGGAAGCAGGAGGAGACGGTGTCGGTACTGTTCCTGCCAGGTCTTAGTGCTCTAGTGCAACAATCTTTTCCAGCAGCCAGTTGGCATTGGCTACATTGCCGTCCGCAATGATATCTTCCCGGAGCTTATTCATAGCCGTTTTGTCTTTGGGAATGATTCGCGACAGTTTTTTGGTAAACTTGATGAGTGTTTTATACGGTTTTTTGCGCTCATCCGGGAAATCTGTTCTGCGTTTCAGGAAGGTATTAAAGGTTTCCAGGTGGGAGTCGAGGAGATCGATCTCATCCAGCTCGTAGTAAGTTGCCAAAAGCATGGCTTTGGAGTTAAGGTTGTAAGAAAGGTCATCGTATTCTACGCTTTGCAGTTGCCTGATGACCTCACTGTACCGTTTTTGGTAGAAATACAGTTGCGCCAGGTTATAGGTGACGGCGTTGTCTTTAAGCCCGGCTGGCAGGTAGTTTTTGTACTGCTCAATGAACTCTTCGGTCCAGTTGTATTCTCCCAATCTCAGACCTACTACGATAATATTCCTGAAGTACCAGGGATTGAGTTCTTTGTTGATAACGAGTAAATTGTTATTTATCAACATTTTAAACAACACAAATAATTCTGACAAGTATTTTCCTTCTCCTTGGTTAAGCCTTTTTACACAATAATTTTGGGCCGTCGTATAGAGGTCCTCTACTGCTTTCTGGGGGGTGAATAAATGCGCATGTTCCGCGATTAATGATTTTAACTTGAAATAGTGTTCTTCGTCGTCAAAATCACTCCACATTTTATGAATTTGGTAGTAGAGGGCAATAATGGGCGATTGCTCAACCAAATTGTTGTTTTTCAGGTACTCCTGTAAAGTAGGGGTGAAGGAGAGGTTGTAGTCATAAGCCTTGAAATTTTGCCTTTGGATAACTTCACAACTGATGCGAAGTTTTTCACTAAAATAGAGGAAGTCGAGGTATTTTGAAATCTCATCGAGGTTGGCTTTGTCGCTTCGGCGGGTCTCAAAATCAAATATTTCATAAAAGCTCCTCTGAATAAGGTATTGGTTCAGGTAGTAATCGCCGTCCTTAAATTCCGCCTTTTCAGATAATTCATTGGCTTCCCGGAGGGTGCTATTGATCACTTTTTGTGATTCGACGTCCTTTATTCCCCGCAAAAGAAAAATGTGCTTTTGCACCGGGTCTTTTTCAAACTCTTTTTGGGCCAGAAATTGCTCCATCAACTTGGATAAATCAGAGCAATACTTCCGGAAACGGACGTCATTATAGGTCTTGTCCGTAGAGATTTTTCGCCAAAGTATCTCCTTGTCCAGGGGCTTGTCCTTGTCGATCAGTTTGTGGATCTCGAGGAATAGTTTGAGCAGTTCTTTGCTCGAATTAAAATAGGGTGATTCCAGAAATCGCTTACCCGACAAGCGCCCTCCTTTGTCCAGGCTTCTCAAAATGCCCGCTAGCTTGGTATTGTCGATATCGACGTTCACAGATTCAAATATTAAATAGTTGGTTATTAATTATTTATCATAAAAAAGTGACCTGAATAGCGTTCACAAATTTATAAAAAAAAACACCTGCTGCCAACAATTGTTTTTTTTATTAAAAAAGAGATAAAATTGAGGTTCGGCAAGCGACTTTTTGCCAGGTAAAAACAGCTGGAGGTGAAGGAATAAGGAGGGGGCTAAAAAGTCCCTCGAAAATATTGTGTAAACATTAGATTTTATTGTATATTGTGCCCTAAGAATGTTGTTATAATCCACGATCCATGAATATAAATCTACCTAACCTTTCCGTTATGCTGGCTTTGCTGTTCTTGCCCCTGTTGGGTGCAGGGCAAGCAATAGACCTCATTACGTACCAAAACACGGCGATTCAGTACGACTTCACGTCGCGTCCGAACTCTCCATCCATTCCCGGGAACTCCCAACCTACCAACGGAACGGTGGCTTGGGTAACCACCTCCTCTTTTCATTATCGCCTGACTTACACGCCTAACCAGGATTTTACGGGCACGGATCACTTCCGGATTGTTCGTTGGGAGGTAACGCCCGTTCCGCACGTCACCTATCTGGATGTTTCCGTTATAATCGCGCCGGCGCTGATTCGGGCTTATCACGATTATGCCGTTACCCACATCAATGAACCGGTGGTTGTGGACGTTTTGGCGAATGACATCAGTAGCAATGGAATTAAGGTATTGCAAGCCGTTCCGGCCATCAATCACGGAACAGCCTCGTTTAATCCTACTACCGGTCTGATTGCTTTTACCCCCAACCCCGGTTTTAAGGGGCTTGCGCATTTCAATTATGCCCTGTGCAATGGCGCCGGCGACTGTGATGATGGTACGGTAAGTATCACGGTTATGGACACCGCACCAGCGACAGCAGATGAGGTCATTCAGGTGTTTACCAAGAAAAATGAAGCGCAGTTCATTCTTGTTCCTGCCGACTTTATCCTTACCCAAGGACCCGCCAACGGCATTTTTGACGCAGGGGCAGATGTACCCGATTATACCCCGGCCAACAATTATGTCGGACCAGATACCATTCGGTTTACCGATGGCAATCACGCTATTTTTTACGTCATTGAAGTCCTTAACCTGGCCAGCAATGTCTTCGCCTTCGATGACCGGGCTTTTACCACGACCAACTCGGAAGTTACCATTCCGGTCAAAACCAACGACTTTTCCGTTGGCACTTGTGGTTTTAGCGTTTATTCCCAGGCTAGTCATGGTACCGCCAGCATTACCGGCAATCAGATAATCTATACCCCCGATCCTGGTTTTGTTGGGGTTGACCAGTTTACCTACCGCTCTTTTGCCAGTGGTTGTGCGGGTACAGCTGAAATTGCTACCGTTACTGTTTTTGTCAGCAACTTCGCTCCAGACCGGACTACTTTTGAAATGGCTACTCCCAAAGGAACGCCCATCATTATTGGTTACAACGTACCGGTATCGACCTTTACGTTCCATGTTTCTTCCCAGGGGCAATTGGGGCAAACCCTCTTTTTACCGGGTGCCGTCGATACCTTGATCAATGGCGTTCCGGTTCAGGGCAATAACATCTTGATCTACATCCCCAACGATGGGGTGCAGGAAGGTTTGGATCAGATTGAAATAACCTACTGTTTACGCGATATTACACCGGGGTCGGAAGACTGTCTAGTGAGCAAACAGGTGAAAATATGGATGACCATTCTGGACATCGGCACGGGGGATGAACCCGTATGCGTAGGGGATTGTGTTTGGGCCGGTGATACCAATGCGGATGGCATTGTCAACATGACCGACTTGCTTCCCATCGGCCGGAGCATGGGGGAAATAGGCACCGAACGTATCGGCGCTACTTTTGAGGTATGGTACGGCCAGTATGCCGAAGACTGGAGTGACCTGTTTGCCAGTGGAGAATACACGGCCAATGTCAAACATATAGATGCGGACGGCAATAGCATTGTCACTGCTGCCGATACGGTGGCTATCCGGTCTTTCTATGGTCGCACCCATAATATGGTGCCAGCAGTAATGCCATACGCTCCTTACGAATTTATCCTCGAGGGGCCGCTGTTTATCAATCCTGGCGATTACGTTGAGTTCTCGATCAAGGTGGGTACACCAGCCCAGCCTGCCGAAGATATTTACGGTTTTGTGTTTCCCTTCAACTACAATCCGGACGCCATTGCGGCTGAAAGTGTTCAGGTCAATTGGCGCAACGACAATTTTTTGGCCTACGATTCTCCGGTACTGTTCATGGACCACAACAACCTTAATGGGCTGTTCGAGGCGGGCTATACCCGTACCAGCGGACTGGTAGCCAGTGGCCATGGTGAGTTGGGAACACTGGGGGTCATTGTTGATGACATTATTGGCTTCCGCTCAGATGAAGAGGAAATGCTGTTGCAATTTGGTGGCGATGCGGGTGTAAGTATGGATAAAAATGGTCAGTACAGTGCTGTTCGGGTTCGCCCATTCCAATTGCGGGTCAAATTGGCCAGCGAAGAAGCTGAAACCAGTGCCTGGAATGATGACCAACTGAAGACCTTCCCAAATCCGAGCGGCGATTACGTAACCGTGCATTTGAACGGGCAACAGGAATTCGAACAACTCACCCTGAGTACGCTCATGGGGCAGGTGGTACAACACCAGTCTGGCCTGCGTACCAACCAGACAACGCTTGATGTGAGCCAGCTTCCTACCGGGATTTATATTCTCAGTGTAGCCGGCGAAAAAGGAATGCTCAATCGCAAGATTGAGGTGATGCGCTAGGCGCATTTTTCAACTGTTTTTTATTCGTGGAATTATATCATTCTAAAGTCACACCCGGTGGTGTGGCTTTTTTTTTGTCCCGGCCTACCGTCGAAAAATCGCTTGGCAAAAGGGCCCTGCTACATACCAACTAAAACCTTCCCAACGTTTAAACAACACAACACTGGAAAAGCTACACGACACTATTCCAATTCCTGCAGCAAGAGGCTACTGCACCAAAAAAACGATATGTTACAGACAAAATTTACCGCCTTGGTAATAGGCTTTTTATGTGTAGGTACCCTGTTGGCACAACCTACCCCGCAAGTGGCAAAACGAGATGCCAATCAGGTGCAAGCACTGGGTGTTTCCAATACGGCCTTATTTGACCAACTCATGGCAACCGTTGCCGGTGTTGGCAACAATGCCCGGATGACCCAGGAGCAACAGAACCTGAAACCTTACATGATGCCCGTACGAAAAATGGGGTTTCGGGGGATGGATTGGAGTTATATGCTGGCCAGCTGCCTGGAGTACTACGTAAATATAAGTAGGAATTTTAAAGACAACCTGAGCCCCGACTACATCTCTCTTAGCCTACAGTCTCAGGGGCAACGTACTTCACTGGAGGAAGGACTTCGGTTTTTGGTACAATACGGAACCGTTAGTGCTGCCATCGTACCTTACGACGCGGCCCAAATATCTGCTACTGTATATGCTACCAATAAATTCCAGATCAATAATTTTCTGCATCTTTTCCAGCCTTTTGCCTCAACCCGGGAGAAAATTTTCGAAATTCGTAAAGCACTCATGCGGGGTAATCCTGTTCTCATTGAACTCCAGGCCAATGATGCTTTTCCGGCACTAACCCAAACATTGCGTTGGGAACCGGTATCAACGAGCACGCCAAAAGCCTACGCTTTGCTCATCATCGGTTACGACGAAAATGAACAGGCTTTTGAGGTCATGAGTAGCTGGGGAAGCACCTGGGGCAACAATGGTTATCTGTGGATGGATTACAATGATTTAGCCAACGCCGCGGTAAATGGCTACGTTATGGTGCCTAATACGTATTAATACCTGATAATGAGGATAGGGTTAATGAGTGACACCCACGGTTTCCTGGATGACAAAGTTTTTCAGCATTTTGCCGAGGTAGATGAAATTTGGCATGCTGGGGATATCGGAAACCTGGCGCTGATGGAAGCGTTGGAAGCTTTTCGACCCGTTAGGGCGGTTTACGGAAATATCGACGAACCCGCCATCCGGCACCGTTACCCCGAAAATCAATTGTTTGAAGCAGCGGGAGCCCGGGTTTTTATGACCCATATTGGGGGGTATCCGGGGCGTTATACGATGAGGGTGAAAGCGCTTCTCGACGACTTTAAGCCGCATTTATACATCTGCGGTCATTCTCATATCCTAAAGATAATGCCCGATAAGCAACGGAATTTATTGCATATTAATCCTGGTGCTTGCGGCCAGCAAGGGTTGCACAAAATTAAAACACTGGTACGTTTGAGCATCACTGCCGGTCAATTTCACGACGTCCAGGTCATTGAATTGGGCTTGCGAGGGCGCTAAACAAAGGATAGAAACAGACAAGCGCGTGGTCGAGTCGGCGCTGCGGCAAGCAAAAGACAAATTCGGCAAACTCCAACATGCACTTCATCGGATCGACAAAACAGATTTTGGTCGCTGCCAAAAGTGCGATCAGGCCATTCCTCCTATGCGGGTTGTCCTAATGCCGCAAAGTCCCTACGGTGTAAACTGTGCCCGCTAATTGTCTATTGGGTTTTCCAGGCGGTCAGGCCGTTAAGGACCATTTAAGGAAAACCCAACAGACATTTAACTAAAACCCAGAGTAAGTGAAATACATGATAATCAGTAGGATGATGGTCACTGCAATGGTTATTAGGGCAAACTTACGATTGGCTTTTTCATCTTTAGCCTCGATACGTTGTTGCTTTCTTGACTTTGTTTTTCTGGTTGACATGTTCGTTTTTTTTCTAGTTTAGTCAAATTTATACGGCTAGCGGTGAATATCCCAAATTTTTCTGCGGTATTTTAATATTATAGCCTGGCGGGTCTTATTTTTATTTTCCTGCATCCTGTTTCAAAACCCGTCTTGGAGGACGGATCACGGACGGGTTCTCACTGTTGTCGTTCATAATAGCTCACCACTCTTTCATCGGTAATTACATCCTGCGGGCGTAAGGGGGATTTCAGAATAATCCCTTCGAGTGTACGGCAACGGCTGAGCGCAACGTAGGTTTGACCATGCTCAAAGGCGCCGCGCCCCAGGTCAATAACGACTTTGTCCATGGTTTTTCCCTGTGCTTTGTGGATGGTTACGGCCCAGGCCAGGCGCAGGGGGTATTGCTTAAACGACCCCAGTCCCTCGGTGGCGATTACCTCGGGGTTTTGCTCATCCAGTTTATACCGCAAAATTTCCCATTCGTAAGGTTCCACTTTGACGTAGCGGGGCTCTCCCTCTTCCTCGATTAACACCGTAACCGACTCGTCCTCCAGTTTGACCACTTTTCCAATCGTGCCATTGACGTACTGCTTTTCAGGATCATTGCGTAAAAACATGACCTGTGCATTGAGCTTGAGCAGCAAAGCCAGATCAGTAGGAAAAAGCCGGTCAGGAAACTCACCGGTAACTTTGGCCAGATAGTGCTTGGCGGGCATCGGAATGGCGTCCAGTTCTTTTTTATTCATGGCATCGACCTGGGCATTACGAGCCGACAGGGTGATGGCAAAGTCTGGTGTGACGGCGTCCGGGAGGTGTCGGGCGTTCAGGGCCTCCAAGTCTTCCATATCCATTCTATTGAGCCGAATAGCCTCTAATAGCCTGAGGAAATAGCGGTTTTCCTGGCGGTAAACAGTCTGGAGTTCTATCATTTCCATGCTGATGGGAGGGGCCATCACGCGCGCGGAAAAGAAATAAGGCGACTCGTAGGTTGTTCGGAACATTCGTTGCTCCAATTCAGTGGCCACTACGGGCGGCAACTGAAACAAATCGCCAAAAAATACCATTTGTACGCCACCAAAAGGTTGTGGATTTTCCCGATTCACCCGGAGGAAATAGTCGATATTGTCGAGCATATCTGCACGAACCATGCTGATTTCGTCAATGACAATGGTGTCCAGTTGCTCGTATAACTTGCGAAAACGCCGTTTTTTAATATCCTTGCGGGCGTCCAGCAGGCGCGGCGGAAAGCCAAAAAAAGAATGGATAGTTTGCCCTTTTACATTTAGGGCCGCCACCCCGGTAGGAGCGAGGACCACCATTTTTTTGTGGGAAGTTTGGCGAAACAATTGCAGCAAGGTCGACTTTCCCGTTCCGGCACGACCCGTGATAAAAAGAAGATCCTTGCTTTTTTCCATCCGATCAAGCGCGTATTGAAAGTCGGCATTTAATTCTAAAGCTTCTTTTTTCATCATGGTCATATTTACTGGGCAGCGCCAGCGGACGTGGGCCGTATTAAAACGTAAAGATGCGTTTTTACACCTTAGCCTTTTTTCGCTGGCGCCGACAAAGGACGCAAATTACCCGTTTCTGCTTTTAAAACTGGTGAAAACACAAATTTAGCACATCAATAACTATATTCCCAGGTGCAAAGATGGTGGTAAATGACCAAGGCAGTTTATCTTTGCCGCCTGACAAAAAATGTCGTAGAAGAAAAAATTGATCACAGGAATTTACCTATGCCAACTGTATCTCACCGCAGCCACACGGTCCCATTATCGCCCTTTCGCAAGCTTATTCCGCTGGCTGATGCGGCCAAAGTTCGTGGGCGTAAGGTCTATCACCTCAACATTGGGCAACCAGATATACTGACCCCGCCTCTTGCACTCAAAAAATTCCGGGAGGTTCCACTCGAAATCCTGGCCTACAGCCCCGCCGAAGGAAATTTGAGTTATCGGCAAGCGCTGGTCGACTACTACCTGCGCTACGATATTGACCTGGTTACCGAAAATATTATCGTTACCACGGGAGGTTCCGAGGCCATCCTGTTTTTCATGTTGGCTTGCCTGGATCCTGGGGATGAAATCATCGTACCGGAGCCGTTCTACGCCAATTACAACGGTTTCGCACACATCGCCGACATCCGGGTCATTCCCATCACTTGTGAAATAGAAGACGGGTTCTCCCTCCCTTCGATGGCTGCTTTTGCTGCGAAAATAACACCGCGAACCAAGGCTATTTTTATCACAAATCCAAACAATCCTACCGGCTGTAGCTACTCGCCGGCAGAATTGTACGCTTTGACTGAACTGGTTGTGCAGCATGATCTGTTTCTGTGTGCGGACGAAGTTTACCGGGAGTTTTGTTATGACGGCAACCTTTTTCTTTCGGCCCTGAGTCTTCCGGGCCTGGCGGAGCATGCTGTTGTGATTGATTCCGTATCCAAACGCTACAGCGCCTGTGGCGCCAGGGTAGGAGCACTGGTGACCCGCAACACCCAGGTGACGGACGCCATTTCCCGCTACGCCAAACTGCGGCTTAGCCCGCCCGGATTGGGACAAATATTGTCGGAGTTTATGCTAGAGGAAGACACCGCTTACCTCAGTGGAGTAAAGGATGCCTACGAAAAGCGCCGCGACCTGGTCTATCAGCGCCTGCAGGCTATGCCTGGGGTTACGTCCTATCTTCCGGGTGGTGCCTTTTATTGTTTTGCTCGCTTTCCCATCCACTCTGCGGAAGACTTTTGTCGTTGGTTACTAGAAGAGTTCAGCTACCAGGGAGCTACGGTCATGCTCTCGCCGGGCCAGGGATTCTACGCTACCCCTGGTTTGGGAGTCGACGAAGTTAGGATTGCCTACGTTCTCAATGAGCAGGATCTTGGGGCGGCCATGGATTGCCTGGAAGTAGCTTTGGCTACCTATCCGGGCGTAAAGCGGGCAGCAGCAGAAACGGTCAGTCGCTAAATGGATCAAAAAACCATTGAATGGCCTTTTGGTAGGCCAATAACCGGTGCTCGTCGAATGGCGGCAATTTATTCTTTGCCACAACTTTAATTAGCTAACCTAAAGTGATACCTTTGCGGCATAAATTCAAGCATTAAGTTTTCGTTCATGGATAAGAATCAGGTAATCGGGATAGTCCTCATCTTTGCGCTGCTTATGGTGTGGCAGCAATTCTTTGCACCCTCGCCCGAACAGTTGGAAGCGGAGCAAATCCGGCAGGATTCTATCGCAATGGTAGACCGGCAGTTAGAAGCGCGCGCTGCCCAGGCTGAAACGGCCGCTGCTCTTACGCGCATTGATTCGGATACAACTGCTGTTGCGGCTTCCGATTCCTTGCTGTTGATCCAACGGAGCGGTACTTACGGTGCTTTTGCACCCGCTACTATCGGCCAGGAATCACTGCAAACCATCGAGAATGACGTAATGACCGTAACGGTCTCTACGAAAGGAGGAGCCATTAAAAGTGTCGTCCTGAAAGATTACGCTAAAGTTTTAGTCGATAGCGCCGGCGTGGAAACCAAGATTCCGCTGGAATTGCTGGAAGATAGCAAGAATCGGTTTGAATACCTCCTCCCCGTGAGTGGGGCACCGAACGGGATAGTCCGGTCCAGTGAGTTGTTTTTTCAGCCCACCTTGTCGGGGAAAACCCTTACCCTCAGAGCGGCCGTTGGCGCTGAAGGTTACCTGGAGCAGCGCTACACGCTGAAAGACGGCACTTACCTCCTGGATTATGACGTAACTTTTGCGGGCCTGGAAAGCGTACTACGCAACGACGCCCAGTCGATCGAGTTATCGTTTGTGAATTATCTGGACAAACTGGAAGTTAACGCTAATTATGAGCGCAACTATTCTACAATCTACTACAAACCCCTAAACGATGATGCTGACCGTTGCTCCTGTACTTCGTCCGATGAGGTAGATGCAACCGCCCAACCCGTTAAATGGGTATCGGCAGCCAACCAGTTCTTTAACACCAGTATCATTGCCGTTGATCAGTTCCAGGGGGTGAAAATTAACGCAGAAGTACTTCCGGTAGAATCTCCTGACCTTAAAAAAGTGACGGCGGACATTACGCTTGCCTACAACCACAGCCCTAGTGAAACCGCCAAAATGCAACTCTATATCGGGCCCAATGATTTTGAACGGTTGCTGGCCATTGGCTCAGACCTGACGGATGTAATTCCTTACGGGCGCAGCATTTTCGGTGCCATCAACCGGTGGGTTATTCGCCCACTTTTCAACTTTTTTGATGGTATTACCGGCAACAAAGGTATTGCGATCTTGCTGCTCACCTTCCTGGTGAAGTTGTTGGTCTTCCCCCTGACGTATAAAATGCTCTATTCCCAATCTAAGATGGCGGCCATGAAGCCGTACCTGGAGAAGTCGAAGGAGAAGAACAAAGATGACCAGCAGGCACAACAGATGGAAACCATGAAGATGTACCGCGAATACGGAGTGAATCCGCTGGGTGGCTGTCTGCCAATGGTCTTGCAGCTGCCTATTTGGTTTGCGCTCTACCGGTTTTTTCCTGCCGACCTGACCTTCCGCCAGGAAGGCTTCCTCTGGGCCAGTGACTTGTCCAGCTACGATGCCTGGATAACCCTGCCTTTCAGTATTCCGCTTGGATTTGGTGCCCACATCAGTTTGTTTGCGGTGCTATGGGCTATCACCACGCTCATTTACACCTATTACAATACCAAGCACATGGACTTTGGGGCCAACCCCATGATGAAATACTTCCAGTACATTATGCCGGTCATGTTCCTGGGCTTTTTCAATAGCTTTGCTTCCGGATTAACTTGTTACCTGCTGTTTAGTAATGTGCTTAACATTACCCAAACGGTCATCACCAAGAATCTCATCATTGATCAGGACAAGATCGTAGCTGAATTAGAAGCCAACAAGGCTAAACCCAAGAAAAAGTCGGGGTTCCAGGCCCGCCTGGAATCGGCTATGAACGAACAAAAAAAGAAGCAGGCAGACCTGGAAGCCAAAAAGAAAAAGTCACGCTAGTTGATCTTCCTGCGCCTTATTCGGTTTCCTAATCTGTTGGTAGTAGCCCTGACCCAGTGGTTGGTGGCTTCTCATATCCTGGGGATGGCCTTTCAACAGGCCGGTCTGGCCAGTACTTTAGCATCCTTTGAATTGTGGCTCCTCATTGGGGCAACAGTGAGCCTGACGGCCGCAGGTTATGCTTACAACGACCTCCTGGATTACCCCATTGATATGATCAACCGTTCCGACAAGGTGATCGTTGGTAAGCAGATCAGCACCAGTAGTGTCTGCTGGATAATAGCAGTGCTGACCTTCACGGGCTTTTTCAGTAGCCTGATGCTTGCTTTCTTACAAAAAGAAGTCTCCTGGTTGTGGCTGTATCCGCTCTTCGCCTGTCTGTTGGCGTGGTATCCACGCTTTTTTAAAACCCGTCCTTTTGCGGGAAACCTGCTGATTGCCGGCTGTTGTGCAGGTGTCACGGGGTTAGTTTGGTTAGCGGAGCGGCGGGTATGGCAACTCCTTCCTGACCCTTTCCTGGCGCAAGTCACCTATATCCTGGTACTGTTCATGGTCTATGCTTTTCTGGCCACCTGGATTCGAGAGATCATTAAAGACCTGGAGGATAGGAAGGGGGATCAGGAACTTGGCCGCCAAACCCTCCCTGTTTACTGGGGAGTTGGTGGCGCCAAAATAGTAGCCTGGGTTTTATCGCTGGTGCTTGGCCTTTTCTTGTGCAGTGGAATCCTGCAATTGAGTGCGATGAACTACCAGTTGCCAATTGCCGTGCTGAGTTTCTGTTTGTTGGTTTGGTTGGTGATCCTGTCTCGGCAATTGCAGCAGTCCAATTCGCCCCAAATGTACCATACGATAAGCACCCAATGGAAATTCTTTCTGCTGGGTGGACTATTGCTCCTGTTTTTCTTCAAAATCTAAGTTGTGCTGATCCAAGAAAATTACCGCATTATTTTAGCTTCAAAATCACCACGGAGAAGCCAACTGTTAACCCAGGCCGGCCTTCCCTTCATCGTGAAGGCTAACGAAGTGGAAGAAACCTACCCCGCTGCGATGCCGGTAGCGGAGGTACCCGTTTTTTTAGCACAAAAGAAAGCCCGGGCAGCCCGGGGATTTTTGGAGTCGACCCGAGATGTCGTGCTAGCAGCCGACAGCGTGGTGATTCTCGATGGCGAAATATTCGAAAAGCCAGTGGATGAAGCCGACGCCCAAAGAATTCTTGG
>Ga0208544_10000308_pt1 | contig 40370 bp, 27 predicted proteins | sample DEB08_DNA_9_FD_184526 | JGI IMG/M metagenome (GOLD analysis project Ga0208544, IMG submission 184526) | Aqueous microbial communities from the Delaware River and Bay under freshwater to marine salinity gradient to study organic matter... | ecosystem: Environmental > Aquatic > Marine > Coastal ... | reverse complement strand
GCCACACGGAAGAAGCATGGGCACCTTCCATGTTTGACCACAATGCGTTCTACCCGCTGAACGGTGCGCACGCGCCGATTGCGAACGACTGCGCGCTGTGCCACGTGGGCGGCAACTACACTACCACCCCTAACACCTGCGCGGGCTGCCACACCCCGGACTTCAACGCGACGACGAATCCGAACCACGCGGCGGCGCAGTTTCCGACGACTTGTGCCGAGTGCCACACCGAAACGGCGTGGGTGCCCACCACTTTTGACCATGACAACATGTATTTTCCGATCTATTCGGGAAGGCACCGGGACGAATGGAACCAGTGCTCGGAGTGCCATATTGTCCCAGGAGATTACGCGTTATTCAGTTGTATAGATTGCCACCAGCACAACAATCCGTCGCAGGCTGCCAATGACCATCAGGACGTTTCGGGTTACCAGTATTCGAGCACGGCCTGTTTTGCTTGCCATCCGGACGGAAGAAATTGATTGTTATTTATTGTTGTTATTAATAACCATTATTAGAATTATTATCCAGGGAGAATTGGTCGTTTTTTTCTAAATTACAGCCAGAAATAAAGCAAAATTTATGTCAACCAATTGGGGGCGTTTTTTAATCATGTTGCTGTGTTTTCAGCTGGGTCTGAGCCTGTCTGGTCAGAGTCCGCATGGTGCTGCCCTAAAGTTGGATTGTGCGGCTTGCCATTCTCCGACGAGTTGGGAAATTCCCGCTGAGCATTGGACGAATGTGAATAAAGGAAAGCCCCAGGTTTCGCCCATTACGGGCATTGTGTTAGCGGATGATAAGGATAAATTCAGCCATGATGATACGGGTTTTTCACTGACGGGCCGTCACGAGACGGTCAACTGCCGGGATTGTCACGAGACATTGGTGTTTGCTGCTGCGGAGGTCGATTGCATCTCCTGCCATACCGATATACACCAAATGACGGTGGGAAATGACTGTGCCCGCTGTCATACTTCGGATAACTGGCTGGTGGATGACGTTCAGGGCATCCACTTCGACAACGGCTTTCCGCTCAACGGCGTGCACGCCAATATCAGCTGTGTAGACTGCCATACCTCAGAAATGACCTTGCGTTTTGATCGCCTTGGCAATGATTGTATCAATTGCCACCAGGTTAATTTCATCAACACCAGCATGCCCAACCACGCGGAAAGTGGCTTCCCGATGGATTGTGTCCAGTGCCACGATGTGTTCACTCCCGACTGGCATACGGATCAGATTAGTAACCACGATTTTTTTCCCTTGACCCAGGGGCATGACATTGCCGATTGTAACCGGTGCCACACCGGTGGTAATTTTGCCAATACACCTAACGAATGCGTGGCTTGCCACCAGGCAGATTTTGCGGCTACCACGGCCCCCAACCATACGAGTGCGGGTATTTCCAACGATTGCGTGGTTTGCCATACCACCGCGCCCGATTGGATGCCGGCGCAGTTTCCTGGGCACGATGCCGAGCATTTCCCCATCTATTCGGGGTCACACAACGGGTTATGGGCGGCGTGTACGGATTGCCATACCAACCCGGCAGATTTTACGGCATTCCGTTGTACCAACTGCCATACCAATCCACAAACCGACAACAGCCACCAGGGCATCGGGGGGTATACTTACGAAGACAATGCCTGCCTGGCTTGTCATCCGACCGGCGATGCGCTTGGGAATTTCGACCACAACCAAACCGCCTTTCCGCTCAACGGTGCCCACCAGAATGCGAATTGTATCGATTGCCACGCCAACGGGTATGCCGGTACGCCTACCGCGTGCGCCGCTTGTCATATAGCTGATTACAACAACACCAATAACCCTAGCCATACCTCCGCTCAATTCCCGACGAGTTGCGAAGATTGCCATACCGAAACGGCCTGGACACCGGCTACTTTTGATCATGACAACATGTACTTCCCGATCTACAGCGGCAAACACCGCAACGAATGGAACCAGTGCTCGGAATGCCATACCACCGCCGGAAATTATGCACTGTTCAGTTGTATTGACTGTCACGAACACAACAACGCCAATTCATTGGCCAACGAACATCAGGATGTATCAGGTTACCAGTTTTTGAGTACCGCCTGTTTTGCTTGTCATCCCAACGGGCGTTGAGTGCCTTATTTCGCAACTATCTAAGCGCGATGCTATGAAAACCAGCTTTTGCCTCCTTCTTTTTCTTTGTTGTATCCTACAGCTGCAGGGGCAAACGGAAGAATGGCGGGAGGGAGTGGTGTCTTATGTGTCCTCCCAAAGTGTATACGTCAAGTTTACCACTACCGAAAAGATCAACCCCGGCGATACGCTCTTTGTCCGCCAGGGTGGTCAGTATGTGCCGGGCCTGGTGGTGAGAGACAAGTCTTCCTCCTCTTGTGTGTGCACCCCGTTGCTAGCCACTCCCGTCAGTAAAGGGGCCTTGTTTTACGCCCGCATTCCAGCTGAGAAGCTGCCCCCGGTGAAGGAGAAGGATCGCATTGCTCAGGATACCCTGCGGCCGCCGCTGGCTGGCCCCGTGGTCATCATTCCAGGAGAGGAGGAAGTGGCGCCCGTGCTGAAAGAGCGGATAAGGGGTCGGGTGTCGGTGGCATCCTACACGAATTTGTACGACGGAACCGCCACCAACCGCCTGCGGTACGCTTTTGTCCTCCAGGGCAACCACCTGAAAAATTCCCGGTTTTCGGTCGACAATTACATCACCTTCCGGCATACCACCGGAGAAGGGGCAGCGATTAAGGAGAATGTTTTTGATGCCTTGAAAATATACGCCCTGAGTGTAAAATACGACCTCCGTCCACAGGCCAGCATCACGGTGGGTAGAAAGATCAATCCCCGTATTTCCAACATGGGTGCCGTCGACGGATTGCAGTACGAACAAGGCGTAGGCAAATTCGTGCTGGGTGCCCTGGGGGGCTTCCGGCCCGATTTTGCGGATTACAGTTTCAATACCCAACTGCTGCAATTAGGCGCTTACGTAGGGTACAACACAGCTGGCAGCCAGACGACGTTGGCCGCCGTGGAACAACGCAACGGCGGCGCTACGGATCGCCGTTTTGTCTACCTGCAGCACCACGCTACCCTGGCTAAAAAAGTCGATCTGTTTGGGTCGATGGATGTGGATTTGTACGAAAAAATCAACAATGAACAACGGAATACCGCCAACCTGACCAACCTCTTTGTGTCGGTGCGATACAGCGTTTCCAAGAAAATTCGGCTCAGCGCGTCTTATGACAACCGCCGAAATATCATCTATTACGAAAGTTACAATACTTATATCGATCAGTTAATCGACGACGAAACCCGCCAGGGGCTGCGGTTTGGGGTCAATTACCGGCCGTTCAAAATGGTGAGCTGGGGCGTAAATACCAACTGGCGCTTTCAGAAGAGCAATAGTAACCTGTCTAGAAACCTGAACAGTTACCTCAACTTTGCCCAGATTCCCTGGCTGAAAGCTTCGGCAACGGTAAACGTGAATTTGCTGCAAACGAATTACCTGGACAGCAAAATGTTCGGCCTTCGCCTGAATAAAGAAATTATCAAAGGCAAGTTGAATGGGGAAATCACGGCCCGCCTGATCGATTACCAGTACAGCACCAACGAAAACCGTGTGCAACAAAAACTGGCAGGTGGTAGCCTTTCGTTTAACCTCAGTCGCAAGTTGTCTTTGTATCTTTATTACGAAGGCACCTTCAACGACGCCGGAAAAAACCTGAGTCGGGTGAATGCCAAGGTTGTTCAGCGGTTTTAGAGCCGCTAATTAGCATGTAAAACAAACGCCATAACGGCACCGGGGTGACGGGGATTCCTTGAATTTTAAGGGTGTCCCCGAATAAATTCCAGCAAAATCAGTAGTACGAATGAAAAATACGATTAACGCCACCTTATTTCTCCTCCTGCTCCTCGCCTGCGGATGTGGAAGTAAACCGAAGGTCATTGAAGCCGAATCTGCTGGTTCGGATCAGGAATCAGGCAGCCTGTTTACCGATGTGCCGCCACTTCTGGACAGCGACGCATTTCCGGCGACGAGCGGGGGGAGCCGGGATGCCACCCTGCACCAGGTAGTGGTTCAGGAAGTATTGCCTACCCCCAAATATTCCTACCTGCGGGTAAAGGAAGGAGAGGAGGAGTACTGGTTGGCCATTCTAAAGAACGACGACGTCAAACCTGGTAAAACCTACTCTTATACCGGCGGCCTGCTGAAGCGCAATTTTCAGAGCCAGGAATACCAGCGGGTTTTCGACAAGGTTTACCTCGTGTCTGACTTCCGTGCGGCCAGCGGGGCACCGGCAGGAGGAGTGGCTGCGGCGGCTGGTGAAGCAGTGGTCAGCCCACCCGCCCACATCCCGGCGGTACCCGGCGCACTGAAAATTGCCGACCTGGTGGCCAATATCGCCCGCTACGAGGGCAAAAAAGTCATGGTCGTGGGCAAGTGCATGAAAATAAACCCGATGATTATGGGCCGCAACTGGATTCACCTCCAGGATGACTCCGGCGGCAACCTGGACCTGACGGTAACCACTGCGGAGCAACTGTCGGTGGGGGCCATCGTCACCTTCGAAGGTACCATTGCGCTGAACAAAGACTTCGGTGCGGGTTATCGTTACGATTACATCATGGAGAATGCCGTGTTAAAATAAACCAAGCGCAAGGATTTATTTCCGTCAAACTATTCCCGAATTATGGCTGTTTTAAAAAAAATGTTTTCCGCCCTTTTCTCTACCTCGGCGGCTGGTTTGTACCTGTTGTTGTTTGCGGCTGCCATTGGCATTGCCACGTTCATCGAAAATGATTTTGGCACCAGTTCGGCCCAGCACGTGGTTTTCAAGTCGGGCTGGTTCGAATTGCTCCTCGTGCTGTTCAGTATTACCTTGCTGGTCAATATTGGCCGTTTTCGGATGATCCAGCAAAAAAAGTGGTCGTTGCTGCTGTTTCATTTTGCCATGGTCATCATCATTATCGGTGCGGGGGTGACCCGCTATTTTGGCCGGGAAGGCATGATGGGTATTCGGGAAGAAAGTACGGCCAATACTTTTCTGACCGCCGAAACTTACCTCCAATTTCAGGTAGACCACGCTGGCAAAAAATACAGCTTCGACGAATCCGTACTGTTTTCGACTTTAGGGAAGAACAACTTCAGCCAGTCTTACCAAATTGGCAACCAGGAATTAAAGGTAGAAGTGTTGAAATTTATCCCCAACCCCACGGAGGTGCTCGTCGAAGACGAAGCGGGGAGCCCAATCCTTAAAGTGGTCGTCGCGGGCCGCAATGGCCGCGAAGAATTCCTGGTCGGCTACGGTGACAAGGTCAACATTTACGGAACGCTTTTCAATTTTGGCAACGCGCCAGTGGCTGAGGCTTTCAACATCAGTTACCAGCAGGACTCCCTGGCCTTTATGGCTGATCGCCCTTTTAGCCAAATGGTGATGGCCACCCAAACGACCGATACCCTGAGCGCGGGTAGTTACCACCCGCTCCGGTTGCGGAGTATGTATTCCGATGGGTTGCACAGCTTTGTTTTTGGTGCTTTTGCTACCCACGGGCGGGCCGAGGTCGTTTCTGCCGATCCCAAGATGCTGAGCACCAGCAGTGGTGGCCTGGATATGGTCGTCACCTTTGGTGGGGTACAAAAAAGTGCCCTCCTGGTGGGCAGTCCAGGTGTTGAGGGATCACCCCGTAAAGCGCAGTTTGGCCCCGCTACCGTCACCATGGCCTACGGTGCCAAACGCGTGGAATTGCCCTTCGCAATCCAGCTCAACGACTTCATCATGGAACGCTATCCCGGTACCGACAACGCCTCGTCTTACGCCAGTGAGGTGACCTTGCTGGACCCCCAAAACAACCTCCGTCGCGACCAGCGCATCTACATGAACCACGTCCTGAATTACGGGGGCTACCGCTTTTTTCAGTCTTCTTTTGACCAGGACGAATTGGGCACTTACCTGAGTGTCAATTACGATGTGCCCGGCACGGTTATCACTTACGTGGGCTATATTTTGCTGACCATTGGCATGTTGCTGACGCTGGTCAGTAAAAATACCCGCTTTGCGCAACTGGGCCAAACGCTGAAGAAGATGCGGGTGAACAAGACTGCCCTGGGGCTGCTGCTGGTTCTTGGTTTATCCCTCGGCGTCCAGGCGCCTGCCAGGGGTAGTGTGGCCTTGCCGCCACCCATCAACAAAGCACACGCCACGGCTTTTGGGCGCCTGGTGATGCAGGATTTCAAAGGCCGCTTTAAGCCCATGAATACCTTCGCCGGAGAAGTGTTGCGCAAGCTGGCCAGAAAGGAAAGCCTGCAGGGACTAACCGCCGAACAAGTGATGCTGGGGATGGCCGCCAGCCCCAGGGAATGGTACCACGTGCCGCTCATCAAATTGGGCAAACACCAGGAAATTCGCCACCTGTTGGGTACGAACGAAGACCTGGTGAAATACAGTGACTTTTTCAACCCAAATGGTGAGTACAAATTGCGGGAACAGGTGCGGGCAGCCTACAACACCCCGCAAAGAGACCGCAGTACCTTCGACAAAGAGCTCATGAAGTTGGACGAAAAGGTCAATATCTGCGGGCTGATCTTTTCGGGCCGCTTTATGAAAGTATTTCCCTTGCCGGGAGATACCACCCACACCTGGCAATCGGCCGTACCCGATGGGCCGCCGGGCGATTTTTCCAACACCATTGTGGACCGGTTCTACCCCGTCTATATCCAGGGGTTGCAGGCTTCCCTGCAAAGCAACGACTGGAGTTTACCCAACCGGGCCCTCGAAGAATTGGACCAGTACCAGCAAAAGTACGGTGGCGACGTACTCCCTGCTGCGGGCAAATTGCAAGCGGAACTGCTGCTCAATAAACTGAATGTATTCAATCGGTTGGGTAGTTTTTACGGATTGCTGGCGCTCCTGTTTTTGGGCTTGTTGTTTACAACGGTTTTTAAACCCACCTTCAACCTGGCGCTGGTAGGAAAAATAGCCATTGGGCTGCTGTTCGCGGGCTTTCTGATGCACACCCTGGGGTTGGGGCTCCGGTGGTACGTAGCAGGCCGGGCGCCCTGGAGCAATGGCTACGAATCCATGATCTACATTGGCTGGACCACCACCCTGGCCGGGTTGCTGTTTGCCCGTAAAACCTACGGGGGGCTGGCCGCAACCATGGTACTGGCGGCCGTTATCCTGCTCGTTGCGGCCATGAACTGGCTCGACCCGGAAATTACGCCCCTGGTGCCGGTTTTGAAGTCCTACTGGCTCATGATCCACGTGTCGTTGGAAGCGGGCAGCTATGGTTTTCTGGCGCTGGGTACCGTTATCGGATTGTTGAATTTGATCTTTATGATCTTCGGCAACTCCACCAATGGCAGCCGGGTGTACCGGGTGGTGAAAGAATTGACCCTCACCAGCGAAATGACCCTCATCGGCGGCTTGTTTATGATAAGTATCGGCACCTACCTGGGTGGTGTTTGGGCCAACGAGTCCTGGGGGCGCTACTGGGGCTGGGATGCCAAGGAAACCTGGGCACTGGTGACCATCCTGGTTTACGCCTTCATTTTGCACATGCGGTTTATTCCGGGATTGCGGGGGGTATTGGCCTTCAACGTAGCTACGCTTTTCGGGTTTGCCTCGGTCATGATGACCTATTTTGGGGTGAATTACTACCTTTCGGGCTTACATTCCTACGCGGCCGGCGACCCCGTTCCTATTCCGACCTGGGTGTATTACACAACCATCTCCCTCACCGTTTTGGCACTACTCGCCTGGTGGCGGCACCGGCAGTACGTAAAAGCTGGCGGGAAAATGTAGGACAGGCGGAGATTTTAACGATGGGTTGCTGAAAAGCCCTTTTTACCCTACGCCAGGGGTGAAAACCTGTTTTTTGCTGTTTTTGCCAAAGCATTAAGGGAATAAATCCGTTTTTGGCTGCGTTCAGTCCAGTAGACAACTATCCAACTATCCACACCCATGCGACTATTACTTCTGTCCTTCCTCGGCTTGCCCCTTTTCCTTAGTGCCCAAATGCAGGTAGGCTGGCGCACCGACACCTACGCGGGAATCAACAGTGCCCTGCTCAATCCTGCCAATCCGGCGCGTACCCCCTACAGCTGGGATCTGAACCTGGCCGAAGGGAGCCAGTTCCTGGCCAACAACTACGCCTACCTGAAACAGACCAATGTCATGGACCTCTTGCGCCAACGCAACAACGACCTGGCTTTCTATTTTCAACAAGATATTCCCGGCGACCTACCCACCGAAAAAGGAGCGTTCGTGTATGATTTTCTGGATAACAACCAGTATTTCGGACAAAGCGTGACCAGCGTGTTGGGGCCTTCCCTGTCGGTACGCCTCGCTCCCCGCACCCGCGTGGGCGTGTTTACCCGCTGGCAAGCCGTGGCTGGCGCCCGCAAAATAGATGCCGACCTGGGGTATTACCCCTGGGAAGCCCTGCCGGACGAGCAGCCCTTCACGCTCGATAAAATGGCTGCTGCCGCGGCTACCTGGACCGAAGTAGGGGTCAACCTCTCCCAGGGCTTTGCGACGGCCACCGGCGAGCTGACGCTGGGCCTGTCGGTGCGCCGGCTGTGGGGCGAGCGGGGAGGCTACCTGTTCAACGAAGAACCATTTAATATCAGTAAGTTACCCGCCGCCGCCGGGTTGGAAGGCAACGACTTCGGTATCGAAGCCGCGTTTACCAACAACGCGACCAGCGAAGATGCCTTTGCGGCAACCCCCGGCCGTGGTTGGGGCATCGACCTGGGCCTGCTCTACCAACTGGATCTGGGCGATGGCTACTACCGTTGGGAATTCGGCGGCGCCCTGCTGGATGTGGGGGCCCTTCGTTTTACCGACAGCCAAAAGCACCTGTTCAATGCGAACGCCGTGACGACGACCCTCACGGACAATTACAACAATTTTGATCCTGATCTGGGGTTTACGGAGCTGGCAGAACAGTTCAGTACCGATGTGTTTGGCAGCTCCTCCGCATCCCGGATAGGCGATGAATTCCGCCTGCGCCTGCCCACCAAAGTGAGCCTGCAGGCGACGTACGCTTTCAACGAATGGGCCAAAGTAGAAGCCAATGCCCTGGTCAATGTGGCTCCCATGGGGGGCAGCCTGACGAGCTTCACCCTGCTGGCCCTGACCCCCCGTATCGACCGCCACTGGTGGAGTGTAGCGCTGCCGTTGTCCTTTTACGCGGGCGAACAGCTGCGCCTGGGGCTGGCGGGCCGCCTGGGTCCCGTCTTTCTGGGAACCGACCAACTGGGTAGCTTCGTGGGTAAGAGCAACCTCACGGGTGCCGATTTTTACCTGGGCCTAAAGTTTTTCCCCTGGCAAATCGGTTCTAAAAAGCGAGGGAAAAACAAATCCAAAGGCCGCCGCGGTGGGGGTAAAGACGTGGAATGCTATCAGTTTTAAGCGAGGGGATACGCTGCCTTAAAACGACCGTCAACCCATTTGTGCGTGGTATATTTACCAAACTTTTCGCAAAATGGAAATAACCTATACTTGTCTGCCTTTCTCCGCACTCACGCTCGAGCAGTTGTACACCATCATGGCCTTGCGGCAAGCTGTTTTTGTTGTCGAACAACACTGCCCTTACCTCGATGCCGATGGGAACGACGCCGTCGCTCACCATTTGTTGGGCACCGATGCACAAGGGCGATTGGCCACCTATACCCGGCTGTTGCCCGTGGGGGCCAGCTATCCGCAGTACGCGTCTATTGGGCGGGTCGTTACGGCCGCTTTTGCGCGCGGTCAGGGGCTGGGGCGTCCGCTGATGCAGCAGTCGGTGCGGGCATTGGAAGCCTTGTACGGGCCGGTACCCATCAAAATAGGCGCGCAGGCACACCTGCGTGGCTACTACGGTTCGCTGGGCTTTCAGCCCGTTGGTGAGATTTATTTAGAAGACGGAATTCCCCACGTGGGAATGGTTTACACCAAGTCAGAGAAGGGGTAAGTCCTCATTTTTCCTCCAAATCCACGTATCCTGCCACCTGGAAACGCGGCGTACAGATGGCCAGAAAAACCAGGTCGTCGGCCCCCGTATTGGTAATTCGTTGCGGGGTTCCAGGTTCGATGACCACGAGGTCGCCCGGGTCAACGGGCGTTTGCACATCCCCCACTTCCGCCAGGCCCCGGCCACTGAGCAGGTAGTACAATTCGGTAGCCTGCACGGTGTGCCAGACGGTGCTGACCCCTGGCGCTACCCGCGCACGGGCTACGGAAATACCCGGTACCGCTGCGTGGTTCAGCAATTCGGTAATGTAACAGCGTTCCTGAAAGTAGTATTCCTGCTGGTCGGCTGCTTTGATGATGGGCTTCATGTGCTGTGCCACGATGGGGGATTTTAATTTAGTGGGAGGGTCGTCTAAGAACGGGGTAATAAAGTCGCCACCTTTTCGGCAATAGCCAGGCGCTTGATCTGCTGCCGGGTAGCCTCGATTTCGGCAGCCGGGATATCCATCAGCTTGAGCAGGACAGTGATGCTCTTGTCTACCACAAAATCGGGATCACCCAGAACCCCATTGACGGTGCGCAACGTGATCGACTGCATCATTCCCTTTGCTACCATCGAAAAAAACTGGTGATCTTCATCGGATAGATCCGGACAACGCTCCCCGAAAAGATCTTTGCTGCGCTCCACCTGGTTGCTCAGGATTTCGGCCGAAATGCGGGGCGAATTATAGGAAATGAGGTACATCTCGGCCGACTGCGGATGCTGGTGCATGGTGTGAATGTGCCAGGCCAACTCGCAGCCCAGGTTGAGTTGCTGGTTGTTGCCCGCCAATTGCCGGGCCCGCACCAGTACCCGGAAAAAGGATTCCCGCACAATGTGTGCCAGGATGTCTTCTTTGTTTTGGTAGAAATGGTAGATCGTGCCGATCTTAACTTCTGCGGCCTCCTTGATTTGTCGAATGCGGGTTTGCTCGTAGCCCTGTGACAGGAACAGTCGCCGGGCTACCTGGATTATTTTGCTGCGCACCTCGTTTTCGTGTAGCTGCCTTTTCATTGTCCCCTGTTGAGCAAACGAATATAAGATTTTTTCCTTGAGCGCGTTCTAATTTAATTTGATTTTCAAAGGAAAAGACGTAATTTTGTAAGGATATTAGAACGTGTTCAAATAACTGATTAAAACTGTTTCGCTATGGCTGCTTACGTAAATATGGACGTGTTGCGTTTCCAATTGTTTCAAACGCACGACATGGAACAAATTTTGGCGCTTCCCCATTTTGCCGACTACGACGCGGAAGCAGTTAATTTGATGCTCGAAGCCGTCAAGGATTTTGCGGACCAGCAATTGTATCCCGTTTTCCGGGAAATGGACGAGCAACCGGTTCATTTCCAGGATGGCAAGATCATCACCCACCCCAGTTTAGGGCCTATTCTCCGGCAGGTGGCCGAAATGGGCCTGATCGGGGGCTCTTTTCCCTACGAGCACGGCGGTATGCAGATGCCCTTCACGCTGGGTACTGCCACGTATTTCATCCTCGACGCGGCCAACAACAACGTCATGGGTTACGCGGGCCTCACGGCGGGTGCTGCCGAGTTGATCATGGAATTCGGCGACGAAAACCTGCGGTCGACCTACATGCCCAAAATGTTAACCGCAGAATGGGGCGGTACCATGTGCCTGACCGAACCCCAGGCGGGCAGCTCTTTATCCGATATCACCACCACGGCCTATCCGCAGGCCGACGGTACTTATAAGATCAAAGGCCAGAAAATATTTATTTCCGGTGGCGACCACCAGCACGCCGAGAACTTTGTTCACCTGGTGCTGGCCCGCATTGAGGGCGCCCCTGCGGGTACCAAGGGCATCTCCCTGTTTGTGGTGCCTAAGTTTCGCCCCACCGACGGCGGCCTGGTGCCCAACGATGTCATTACCGCCGGCGATTTCCAGAAGATGGGACAGCGTGGTTACGCCACCACCCACCTGGTTTTTGGTGAAAACGAGGGCTGCACGGGCTTCCTCGTCGGACAGGAGCACCGCGGCCTCAACTACATGTTCCTCATGATGAACGGCGCCCGCATCGGGGTTGGTCGGGGTGCCATTGCTATTGCCTGCGCAGCTTACCACGCCTCCCTGCAGTACGCCCAGGAGCGGCCCCAGGGGCGGCGCATCCAGAACGATGGCCACAAGGACATCAACCAGCAGCAGAGTCTCATCATTGAGCACGCCGACGTACGCCGGATGCTTTTCCTGCAAAAAGCGATTTACGAAGGCGGGCTGAGTATTGTCTTGCAGTCGTCTTTCTACCAGGACATGGTTCTGCACGGCCCCGCCGAAGACCGCGAGAAGTACGAACTCCTGCTGGAGCTGCTGATGCCCATTACCAAGAGCTTCCCCTCTGACAAGGGCCGCGAAGCCGTCGATACGGGCCTTCAGGTGCTGGGTGGTTATGGTTTCTGCACCGATTTTGTCCTGCAGCAATACTACCGCGATATCCGCATCTCGGCGATCTACGAAGGTACCACCGGCATCCAGTCGATCGATTTGCTGGGGCGCAAGCTGAGCCTGCAAAATGGCCGTGCCCTCACCTTGCTCGTCGAAGAAATGCAAGCCACCATCGCCGCCGCCAACGTCTACCCGGAACTGAAGCCCTACACCAAAAAGCTGGCGCAGCACATGCAGCAAACCCAGGAGGTACTGGCCTTTCTGCAACCGTTTGCCAAGCGCGGCGAATACGAACGCTTCCTTTCGGACGCCACCATCTTCCTCGAATTTTTCAGCACCCTGGTCATTGCCTGGCAGTGGCTCAAAATGGGCGTAGCCGCCAAGACCTGTAGCCTTACCGGTGCGGGCAACTTCAAGGAAGATTTCCTGGAAAGCACCCTGCATACCATGCGGTTCTATTTCACCTACGAGCTGCCCCGCATGAATGGCCTGGCCGAGATCCTGCACAATGAGGAAGAACTCACCCTGCTAAAGGAAAAGGATTTGGTGCTTTAGTGACGGGATCAGTTACCGCATGGCGCGGCAGGCGCTATTTCCATCAAACTACTTAAATTATTAATGCAGACCTTTGTGCTGAATTAACCCCCACGATTGTGTCCAAAACCAACGCAAAACTTTACCTCGTGCCTACGCCGTTGGGCGAGGAAGGCCTGCATACCATTCCGCCTTACGTGATCAGCATCATCCATTCCCTGGATGTCTTTATCGTGGAGCGGGCAAAAACGGCGCGCCATTTTCTCAAAAGCATCGATTTTCCGACGCCCTTTGACGACTGCCTGTTCTTCGAACTGAACAAGCGCACCGAAGCCGCCGAACTCCCCACTTTCCTCCATCCCGCCGAACAGGAGGGCCGCTCCATCGGGCTGCTCTCCGAAGCCGGGGTGCCGGCGGTGGCCGATCCGGGCAGTAAGGTGGTGCGCCAGGCCCACGCCCGGGGAATTGAGGTGATGCCCCTGGTGGGCCCCTCCTCCCTGCTCCTCGCTATTATGGGGGCCGGTCTGAATGGGCAGGCGTTTGCTTTCAAAGGCTACCTGAACGCCAAACGCCCCGAACTGGCCCTGGACCTGAAGCGGCTGGAAGCACAGACCAACCGCCACGGCGAAACCCAACTCTTCATCGAAACGCCCTACCGCAACCTCGCGGTCTTCGAAACAGCCCTGCAGGTGCTGGACGGCAAAACCCTCTTTTCCATCGCCATGGACCTGACCCTGCCTACCCAGTACATCCGTACCTTCACCATCGAACAGTGGAAAACCCAGCCGGTACCGGAATTGCACAAGCGGCCCGCCGTGTTTTTGTTGGGAAAATTGCGTTAGCGCTCCCTGTAGACACCCAACGCCAGCGGCCCCTACTTTGCATTAGCAAAGTAGGGGCCGCTGGCATTTTATCTTCTAAAAAATGTTCTGCTACTGCGCCACGATCAACCGCTGGCTGAGTTGCCGATCCCCGGCGCGCAGTTGCAAGATGTAAGCCCCGGTGGGTAGCCCCGTCAGATCGATCATTTGCTGGTGCGGGCCACTGGCATTGCGCCACTGGTTTTGCCATACCGGCCGGCCCAGGAGGTCTACGACCTTGGCTTGTACGGTAGAAGCCTCGGGCAGGGCCCATTCCAGCGTGTAGCTGCCCCGGCTGACCGTCGGGAACACCTGGGCCCAGCTGCGCGTGGCGGGCGCTTCCTGGTCGCCTACGAGCTGGCGCTGGCCATTGGCAAACCAGATGCCCCACCGGGCGCCGGCAAAACCGTTGTCGAGGAAGATGAAAGCATCGTCGGCAGCGGTGATCTTGTCGGGGTTTAAAGCAACCGTACCCAGTATCGCATCGCCACTTGTCGTCGCATCAAAAATAATTTCGTCATCCTGAACGCTGTAGCTGGGGTAACTCAACTGGTTATTCTGGTACAGCAGGCCCGTTTCGCCCGTTTCGGTGTTGGCGCCGAGCAGGTAGTAGGTGCCGTCGTTGTCGTCGATAAAATCCAGGGCGATGATGTAGGGCGAATTCTTGGCGAAGGTCGGGTTGCCCACACTCGTATTGTCAGGCAGGGAAGAGAACAACTTGCTGATGAAGCCGTCGCTGAAATCATCGGTAGCGTTGTTCCACACTTCGATGAAACCAATATCCCAGTAGTCGATATCCGTCCCGTTCTGGTTGGGGATAATGTTGCGGGCATCGTAGAGGACATATTCACCGGAATGGTCCCATTCCAGGACGTCGGCGTACAAGACATTACCCGTTGCGACGCCCTCGCTGGTCGTGGGGTTGGTGAGTTCGTAAGGGATACCGGGGACACTGCTCTGGCTCAAGTCAAAAACCAGCAGCCGGTTGTCGTTGTCGTCCGTGAGGGCCGCCAGCCGCAGGCCATCGCGCGAGATGGCGGCGTTGCGCCACACGGGGGATGTGCTGAGCGTGGTGGTGCCGACAATCTGGTTGTTGGCCCAGTCGATCTCGATCGCGCGAATGGTCTTATCCTGCGCGACGAACACCACGAATCTACCGTCATCCGTTACCGTCGGTTTGCTCAGGGGATCCAGCGTGCTGAGCGGGTTGGCGATCAGTTCACCGTCGGGGGTGCGCAGGTAGAGGTTGTTGAAATTGCCATCGGTATACAGGATATATTCCTCGCCGGGGTTCGCCGCCAGGTCGGCCTGGGTATTGGTGGGCGTCCCGCCGCTGCCGCCGCTGCCGATACCCACGGTATTGAACGCCGTGATGGCGGCATTGGCTTCGGCCTGCCCGTAGCGATCGAGGCAGGCTTGTACCACCGATGCCCGCAGATCCAAAAATTTCGAAGAGCGGGTGAGGTACTGGTTCAGGGCGTAGTAATAGACCTGTTCGGCTTTGTCTTTGCCCACCTGGGTGGCAAAGAGGAAGAAGGCCCGGTTGGGGATACCTGAGTTGATGTGCACGCCGCCGTTGTCCTGGCTACCGGTATACTGTTGGTTGGTGTGGGCGGGTTGCCAGCCATTGTCGTTGAGGCTGCTGCCACCGTTGTTGGGGTTCGACAGGTCGCGCAGCGCGCCCGTGGGGAAGATATTGGTGTTGACCACGTCTTCGCCCATCTTCCAGTCGTTGCGGTCGATCATGGCGCCGAAGATATCGGCGAAGGATTCGTTGAGGGCACCCGACTCGCCCTGGTAGTCGAGGTTGGCAGTAGACTGTACGACACCGTGCGATATTTCGTGCCCCGCCACGTCGAGGGCTTTGGCCAGGGGAGCGGTGAAGGCGGTATTGCCGTTGCCGTAAAACATGGCCTGCCCGTTCCAGAAGGCATTGTCCATAGACGAACCATCATCTTCGGAAATGTTGATGAGCGAGATAATGTTGCCGCCCTGGCCATTGATGGAATTGCGGTTGAACGTCTCCAGGAAATAGCGGTAGGCTTCGCCGGCATTGTAATGAGCCGAAACGGCCAACCGGTCGTTCCAGAAGTTGCCGGCAGATACGTTGTGGGTGGTATTGAAATTATCGTTGACGGGTGAGGTATTGTTGCCGTTGATGGTCCAGATGACCCCCTGGGCTTCGTCGGGGAAATTGGAATTAGGGCCGTCGAACATGGGGCGCGAAGCATCGATGAGGTAATTCTGGTTATTCCATTCGTAGGAGTGGATGGTGCGGCCAATCCCCAGGAGGTCGGTAGCGGTAGTTGACTCCGGGCCGTTTGGCGGCAGGAAGTGGCACAGGTGGTCGGTTTCCCGCAAGCGGGCACCGGTATGGGCGTCGATGATCAGCTCCCAGTTGGCGGCGAGGTTGGGCACGAGGGTTATCGACCAGGCCAGGTGGGCTTCCGTCAGGGTTTCGTCCGGGTAAAAGATGACCAATTCCTGTTCGACCTGGGCATGGCCCAGGAGCTGCAATTCGTCGGCGCTCAATGTTTTGTACCGGGTGTGCTTGGCGACGGCGGTTTTCGCCAGGGCCAGCGCCGCGTCGGCGTCGATGGCCGGAACCACCGCTACGTTGGCGTCGGGGAGCGCCCGGCCGTGGAGCAGGTACAGGCGGCCGTCGCGGGCGTGGGTCTTCAGTTCGTTGCCGTATACGGGTATCCCTTGCCACTGTTGTTGCCAGCTCAGGTGTACCAGGCCCAACTCATCGGTGTGGGTGTTGGTCAGGACGAAGGACTCCGCCGGCTTGGCTACGCCCCAACTGGTGGCTACGGCTGCCAGCCACTGGCGACTTTGCTCGGTGGGCGTTCCCATGTGCAGGCCGGGTCCTTCCAGCCGGATCCAGTCGGGCAAGCCCGTGGTAGCATTGGGTTGGGCTTGCCAACGGGTGATCCGGTGATCGGAAGCAATCAGGGGGCGGGCCTGGGTGTGCGGCGTAAATGCCACCGGACGCCGGCTGCTCAGGGAACGATCCCGGACGATCACCGCCGGGTTGAAACTACTGGACAATTCGGCTACGGTGTACGGGCTGCTACCCGGTGTACGCGGCGTTAAGACCGGCTTTTGAGCCAGCAAAGGAATGCTGATAAGCAGAAGGAGTAAAAAGGTAAGGAGCGTGAAGTTCCGCATGATGGACGTGGATTTGGGGGTATTAATAAAACCGGTAGTAACCAGGTTGGTCATTTAAATACAAGCAGGGTTAAGCCGCAAACGTTACTGGAGAGGTACCAGTGCTTTCAGTTCGTTGTATAAATTTTGTACCGCTTCGGGTACGGGTTGTTCGGGGTCACCCCAGGTGATCTTCTGGCTGCCATCAGCCGTGGATCGGCTAATGAAATAATACCTGTTACCTGGGAAGTCGAAATCGATATCCGTCAATTCTAAGTCATCAAAATGGGTGTATAATTCTTTCGTAATGCGCTTTTTTGCGGGGGGGATACTCACCGTATCTCCTTGGATACCATCGGATCGGAAAAGTTGCCCATTGGGTAGGAGGTGGTAGGTGGTCAGGGTTCCGGCAAAACCACCGCCACTGCCGAAGGCCAACTGATCGGCCGGGAAATTCGTGTTGGAATAGGTGTTGCGTTGGCATTGCCACAGCACCAGGACCAAACAGCACAGCAAGAAAGGGAGTAGAAATGGTTTCATAAGACGGACAAGGCTTTGGTTGCCGGAAATTAAGGGATTTTCGGTTATCCCCGGCGATTATCTTTCCTGCAGCACTACCGTTCTTCCCATCTTTTCAATTCCAGGCGAATACCGGTATGCATAACTTGTTGTGGTCGGAAGGCGATTTCCAGGAAGGACGGCTTCTGCCATTTGGCGGAAGGGTTATTGGAAAAAGCGTAGGGCTCTTTCGGAATGCCGAAGGCGTTGGTGTCCAGTTTGCCATTGTCGTTGAGGTCGTGGTAAACGGCGATGGCGTGTGCCTGATTGGCCATAAAGGGAACCATCAGTCGCACTTCACGGGTAGAAGTGACGGGAATGATTTGATCAAAAATGGCTGCTTTTTGCTGCTCAAAATCTGCCGGGTCATCGTAAATAGCCAGGTGCAGCGAACCCTTGGGGTTGCTGACATTACAAATACTCACCTCCAGACTGGTCAGCGGCAATGGAGCAATGCCCAGGGTGAGCAGGTACAATAGCAAACTGTTCATAGCGACTAATCCAACAAGGGTTCAGTGATCAATTTTTATCAGGAGAAAAACGATTGGCCAGGGCTGTTTGTTGCCTGCCGGCAATCGGATAAGGTTAAACCCGGGATAGTCAGGTTCAATGGCTTCGTTTTCGCGCGGCGATTATTTGCATTTAACCTACACCTGCCCTACATTTACCCCATGAGTAAGAAGACCATTCGTGTTGGGGGGGTCCCCGAGCATTTTAACCTGCCAATCCACCTGGCCCACGAGCGCGGTGATTTTCACAGCCGTGGAATAGAAATAGCGTGGACGGACTTCAAAGGAGGAACCGGCCAAATGACCGAAGCCCTGCGCACCGGTACCGTCGATGTCTGCATCCTGCTTACCGAGGGCATCATCAAAGCTATTATTGCGGGTAGCCCCAGCAAAATTATTAGCAATTACGTGACTTCGCCACTCATCTGGGGGGTTCATACGGCGGCGGACAATCCCCTGACCAACTACCGGGATGTTTTCAGCCGCCAGTATGCCATCAGCCGGTTGGGGTCAGGTTCGCACCTGATGGCCATTGTCGATGCGAACAGCAAGGACCAGCAACTCACGGCAGACCAGTTCACCGTCGTCAGGAACCTGGATGGTGCACTCGACTCCCTGACTAAACAGGAAACGGACGTCTTTTACTGGGAAAAATACACCACCAAGCCCTTCGTCACCGACGGGCAACTTAAGCGGATCGGGGAGTTCCTCACTCCCTGGCCCTGTTTTGTCGTAGCCGCTACCGATGAGGTGTTAAAAAGCCAACCGGAAAATATCATTCGCCTGCTGCGCACCCTGCACGATTCCTGCGACCAATTTATGCAGGACGAAGGCGCCATTGCCACCGTCAGCGACCGCTACGGGCTTACCCTCGACGATGCGACCCGTTGGTACCACAGTACCGAATGGGCGATCCATGGCTGGGTCAGTGATAAGATGTTGAAAAGTGTCGTGTATTCCTTGCGTTCGGCGGGTATCATTACCCCCGAAGAAGTTGTTCCGGAACTGGTATGGAAGCGCAATTAAGCCAGTGTTGCCTGCGGTAGGCCCAGCCTGCTAGATCGCCCACTTGATGTAGATTGCTCCCCAGGTAAAGCCACCGCCAAAGGCCGTCAGGATAATGTTGTCGCCCTTGGTCAGTTGGTCTTCGTAGTCCCACAGACAGAGCGGAATGGTAGCCGCCGTCGTATTGCCGTATTTATGGATATTGATCATTACGCGTTCCAGCGGAAAATCAGCCATCCGCGAAACCGTCTCAATGATCCGGATATTGGCCTGGTGAGGAACCAGCCAGCGAATATCGTCGGTAACCAGGTTGTTGCGTACCATCACCTCCTGTACAACGCTACTCATACCCGAAACCGCCGCCTTGAAGACAGGTCGCCCATTTTGGTAAATATTGTGTTCGCCAGCCAGCACCGAATCCACCGTGGCCGGATACTTGGATCCGCCTGCTTTCAGCTGCAGGAGGTCTACGCCCGAGCCATCGCAGTGGTGCCGATAATCGATGATGCCGTGGCCAGTGGTGTCTGGTTCCAGCAGCACGGCGCCAGCGCCATCGCCAAAGATAATGCAGGTAGACCGGTCGGTATAATCTACAATGGCCGACATCTTGTCGGCACCTACGACGATCACCTTTTTGTGGCTCCCACTGGTGATAAACTGCGCACCCGTCGTAAGGGCGTATAAGAAACCGGAGCAAGCCGCTCCGAGGTCGAAACAAAAAGCATTTTTGATGCCTACCGCGTGTGCAATCAGGTTAGCGGTATCGGGAAAGTGCATGTCGGCCGTCACCGTAGCACAAATGACCAATTCCACATCTTCGGGGCGGGTCTTGGTTTTTTCCAGCAATCCCCGCACGGCTTCAATACCCATGACCGAAGTGCCCAGGCCTTCGCCTTTCAGAATGTGGCGCTCCTTGACGCCAGTGCGAGAGGTGATCCACTCGTCATTGGTGTCGACCATGGTCTCCAATTCCGCATTGGTCAGTATGTAATCGGGAACGTAACCCTGAACACCAGTAATAGCAGCACGAATTTTGGACGTCATTGTAAGGTCAAGTTAAAGCTCGGAAAAAATGTTACTGGTTATTTGAGGTGCAGCAAAGGCACCACAAATAACCAGGAAATATAAAAATCGCCGCAAGGTAGGAAAAACTGCCAGATTCTAAAAACGGCCCTGCCGCCTGAATGTCTCCTTATTACGATGGCTGAGTAGCGGTAATAAAGGCCAAACCGGAGAGCACCTGCGTAGGGCAGGTCGCGCCGGTCGGACAGCGGATAAATAATGGAGAACAAGTGCCTGTGGCCTAACCCGGAAGATCTTCTTCCTGATCCTGGTAGGGTTCGTGCTTGTCCATCTGCGCTTCGTAATCGTGGTAAGAAATAGCCAGCAGCCCCAGGAAGGTCAGGAACCCGTTGAGGGCAATAATGAGGAAGCCAAACTGAAACCCGTAGAGCAGGTCATTGGAATAGTAGTCCATGAAAAAGGAAAGCACCGGTGCCAGGAGACAAACCAGTATCACCAGGTTGACTTTTGACCAGCGTTCGGGCAAGTTTTTGCCCCAGCCGTAGCTGCGCAAATCGATGGTTTCCCGGATTTTTAAATTGGTAAACATCCCGAAGGTAAACAAGCCCAACAGCGGCCCGTAGGTGTAGCCCGCTGCCGTAAACAACTGCTTGATCACAGCCTCGTTGTTTAAGGCATTGAAAATGAGAATGACCCCCAGGAGCACAACGGAAAAGCCAATGTGAACGTAAAAGCGGGTTCGCTTTAGCTCTGCTTCCAGGCGGTCGGTTTTCTCAAAGTTGAGGAAATCCACGCAAAAAGAAGTCGTTAGCGCCGTCAGCGCCGAGTCGGCACTGGAATAGGCCGCAGCTACTAAGCCAATGATAAACAAGATGCCAATGTAAGGGGCCAGGTAATTGAGTGCAATAAGTGGGTAGAGCTTGTCGCTGCTGGCCGGAATTTCAATGCCTACCTGGATGGCGTAGATGTACAACAAAGCGCCCAGCGTCAGGAAAAGAATATTGGCAAAAAACAGGACGATGCTGAAGGTGAACATGTTTTTTTGCGCATCCCGCAGGCTGCGGCAACTGAGGTTCTTTTGCATCATATCCTGGTCCAGCCCCGTCATGACGATCGTAATGAGCGCACCCGCCAGAAACTGCTTCCAGAAATTATTGGGATCATTCCAGCCACCGTCAAAGGAAAAAACCTGGCTGTAGGCGCTGTTCTTAACCATGCTAAAAAGGCCGCTGATGTCTGTTTCCAAAGCTTCGCCAATACCGATAATGGTAAGTACCACGGCCGTCAGCATAGATAAAGTCTGAACGGTATCGGTGTACACAATGGTCTTGATCCCGCCTTTAAAGGTGTACACCCAAATGAGTGCAATCGTTGTGACCACTGTCAGGAAAAAAGGGATACCGAAAGCGTTCATCACAAATTCCTGCAGCACAATCGCCACCAGGTACAGCCGGAAAGAGGAGCCTACGACCCGTGAGAGCATGAAGTAAAAGGCGCCAATTTTGTAGGAATACCGACCAAAACGCTGTTCCAGAAACTGGTAGATCGATGTGAGATTAAGCCGGTAATACAAGGGTAAGAGAATGGTTGCTATGACCACGTAACCCAGCAGGTAGCCCATGACCATCTGCAAATAGGAGAACCCATTGGTGTTTCCGGTGGTGGGGTCTACCTGTCCGACCCAACCGGGAACCGAGATAAAAGTAACCCCGGACAAGCTGGCTCCAATCATGCCAAAAGCGACCAAAAACCAGGGGGATTGGCGGCCAGCAAGGAAAAAAGACGCATTGCTGTCCGAATTCTTGCTGGTGAAATAGGAAATAGTAATCAGCACCAGGAAATACAAGGCGATGATGCTCAAAATAACCGTTGGTGTCAAGGTTTGTAACATAGGAAGCAAGCTGGATACAGCGCCGTCACTTGAGGCCTTAAATAACAGTTTGTTAACGGTCCTTATTGTTAAACAGCACGGGCAAAGATATAAAATTCCCCATTTTACGGATCATTCCTAATAAAAAACAAGCCCGGCCGTAAAGACGACCGGGCCAGCAGACCATGGAGTGGGTAGTTAGGTAGTGGGTTTAGGTCGGGTAGGTTGGAGGGTGTATATAGTGGGATCTAAAAAAATTAATCGCCCCAGGACAAGCCAAAACGCATTTCGATCTGTGCAAAGGGTGCCGACAGGTCGCCGCTCGACAGGTCAAATTTGTCGCTGTTGCCTACGAAGCGGTAGCCGCCCTCAAAGCCGAGCCGGAACCACTGGAAGATATTGAACTCCAGGCCGCCCGAGGGTTGAAAGACAAACATGCGATCCGTGCCAGGTTGCTCGTCGACGGTCACTTTACCCCTGCCGACCAGGAAGGTGAAGCGGGGATGGAGCATCTTGACGGAGTTGGGGGCGATACCGACCACCGGGCCGTGGTACCGGAAATTCAGTCCTTGTGCGCCTTCATTCAGCAGGATCTTGTCGCGGGTTTCGTAGCCGCCCCAACCCACAAACAGGTCGCGGCCAAATTCTACGCCCCCGTAACCACCGCGAATCAGCGTCCAGTCGTCGTTGTTGAAGCTGGAAAAATTGTAGGTCGCCGATCCCCAGATACCAGAAAGGCGGAGGTTGGTGCTGTTGAACAAAGTTTCTTCGGATTGAGCCTGTAGGCTCAGGCTTGCTACCAGTAGCAAACCCAGGAATAGCGGAGTTTTCATCGTCGGGTGTTTTAGTATGAAAAAGGTTTGATTTTTTGGGGCACTACCGCAGTAGTGGGGTGGGATAACCTGCAACGAATATACCGCCATAAATGACAGGGCGCTAGTCCTTTAACGCTGTTTAACGCGACTTAACAAAGGGATAACTTTTTAGCTAACCCCAAAGGGGGGGTTATTCCACGACGATGCGCCGGGTCTCCAGGAAGTCGGCGCTGCTAATTTGGAGCAGGTAGACTCCCGCCGGAAGCTGGCTCACCGAAAGGGTGACGGTGCCGTTGGAAAGCGCGGTGCTAAGTGGCGGCAGCACCACCTGACCGTGCAGGTTGAGCAGGATGATGTTCGCTTCCAGCTCCTGCTGGCCCGAGTAGGCAAGGGTCAGTTGGTCGTGTACGGGGTTGGGGAAAATTTTCCAGGAAGCCGTCGCTTGCCAGGTCACAGACCGAATGGCGGAGTAACTAAAAGTGCCCCCGTGGTCTTCTTGTCGCAACCGGTAGTAGAGTTGGGTATTGCCCGCGGGCAGGTCGGTGTCCAAAAAATCGTAGTGCATAGGGGTGCTGCTTTCGGTTTGGCCCGCCACCCAACCCACCGGCAGGAAGTTGCGGCCATCGGTACTGCGTTCTACCGTAAATCCGGCATTATCCGTTTCGGCGGCCGTTGACCAGGTAAGCTGAACGCCTGCTGGCACGGCGCCTGCTTCAAAGGAAAGCCAGCTAACCGGCAGCACAGCCTGGGCGGCACAACTGCCAACGGCAATGTGGTCGAGGTACCAGCCGTCCCAGCCATCACAGCCATCGGTGCCCATTTCCCAGCGGAGCCGGATCACATCGCCAGGGTCAATGCCCAGCACCGACAAGTCAATTTGGGTGGTTCCCCAGGTACTGCTCACCGAATTGGGGTTAGCGCCCGAAAAGACCCATTCGCCCGCCAGCGGATTGTCGGTTTGGCCCACCATGGGCAAAGCCATGGGGTAGGGATTGAACAGGAATGCCGAAGGAGGGAGTTTTATCCAATTGCCGCCGTTGCGCTGCACCTTGAGGTTGCCGCCGTCCCGTCCTTTTTCCAGCGAAAAATAGTGGTCAAAAGACAAATAGATCCGGCCAGTAACCGTGTAGGGTACCGCGATCGGCGGACTCAGCAGCCGCAGGACACCATTGTTCAGGGCGGTGTCACAATGACCCAGGGGTAGATTCGGTGCGTAAATGCCCGTTCCCGCCCGGCCTTGCGGAAGCTGGTCGGTGAGTGTCCAGCGGCGGGTCACCCACTTGTCGGGGTGGGCAATGTATTCCGTGGTGGTCCAGGCGTCGCTATTGCTTTCGAAATCTTCCGTAAAAAATGGCGCAAAGGCCAGCTCCGTCGCGGAGCACAGGTCGGGCGCATCGGGTTGTAGTGCGCGGCCAAAATTGGGGCAGGGCGGCGCATTCAACCGCAGTTCGGTAGCGGCCAGCACCTGCACAAGGGCCAGGCTATCGGCGGCCGTAAGCTGTTCTCCCGACGAGCCTGCCGGGGCATCCTGCAAGGTGAGTGCCAGCAGGTCGACGTGGCGCAAATCGACATAAGCCGCTTCGAGGGCATCAGCCAGTGCCGCAAAGTCTGCCGTGCGGCTCAGGTAATAGGCCTGGGCCTGCCAAAACAGGTGGGCCGCCTTGGTGAGGCCAATGCCCGTGATGCGGTAGCCATTGTATTCGCCGCCGTCGACCAGCAGGGCGTAAGCGTGATTGACAATGCCCGAGTTGGTGTGTACCCCACCAAAATCAGCGCTCCCGCAATGGTACAAACTATCGCTGGTTTTGCCTGGATCGGCGTAACAGTTGGGGTTCCACATGTCCCGCAACGGCGCGGACAGGATGGCTGCGTCTTCGGCAATTTTCCAGCGCAGGCTGTTGTCACAAGTTGTGCGCAGCGCATTGGCGTCGGGTGCATCGTTGAGCAAATCGATGGTCTCTCCCCAAATATCCGAATAGGCTTCGTTGATGGCGCCAGCCTGCCAGGCGTAAAGGAGCTTGCTGGTATGATCGGTATAGGCATGGCTCCATTCGTGGGCCACGACGTCGTCGGTGCTGATTCCGGCACAAAATTGGGTGGCATAACCATTCCACCGGGCATTCGGACAAACCATATTGGTGGCGTCATCGATTACCCGCATGGTCCCGTCCTGGTTGTCGTAAGACCGCCATTGGAAAGTGTGCAGGAAAAAATTATAGGTCGCCTCGGTCGTGGTTAGCTGCTGCTCTTGGCTGGCAGAGAGGTTGGCCGGTACCGGATCCGGGTCGGACCAGAGCAGATTGTCCAGGTTGCGGCTGTACAGTTCGCGTTTGAGCAGGGTGCAGGCACGGGGAAACCGCTCGACCAGTTGTCCGGTATGGGCATCAATGAAGAACTGCTCGGCCATGTCCTCCTGGTTGGTAAGTTCCAGGGCGTAGACCAGCCGGGCCGTTCCCGGTAGTCCGGCGACCAATCCCTCCTGAAAAATGGTTAACTCGTTGCTGAGAACCCGCAGGCTGCTTTCTACCAAACCGGGGTATTGCTTGCGCAAAAACTGAGAACCCCGCTCCAGCGCTTCGGCGGCCGACCTGGTTGGCTGGGTACGCCCTTCAATACGCGGAATGACCACCCCGCTGACCCCCAATAAACCACCCGCAGGATTGAAATGAAAAAGGAGGTGCCCGTCAAAAACGGGAACACCCTGGTAGAATTGGGAAAGCTTAAGGTGCTGGTTGCCCGCCAGGTCCACTTGTTCTTCGGTGAGGAGGAAGGCATGAGCCGGGGATTTTATCCCGAAAGCAGCACCAAACGCGGCGAGAAAATGCTGGGTTTTTTGTAGGGGAGTCGTTCCGGCCACGACCAGTGCCGGTGACCAGCGCAGGCTGGCCAGGTTTTGGGTGCCAGTGGCGTAGCGCAACCAGACAGGGGCCGTAGCCTGCAAGCGAACCAATGCCTCCGCCTCCGTCGATTGTAACCAGACCTGCTGCTGGATGCCTAGCAACAGGAACAGCATGAGCACGCACCTTTTCATTTTCTATCCCGTTTGAAGTCGTATACGGGGATAGCAGGCGGGTGTTACAAGTTGAAATAAGTTATTTTAAATAATAATATGTTCAATCGGCGAAATAAACGACCCTCCCCGAAAAGCACCGCACGAGGAACAAAACGGGGCTGGAGCAAGGATAGGCGCTTTAGGGGGTGGTAACCAATAATCGGTTGGCCAGTATCCGGTTCCCTTTTTCGTCGCGTAAAACGTAAATATAAATACCCTTTTGCAATTGCATGACATTGACCTTGTCCAGGAGGTAGCCATCAATATAGTACTGCTTCGACCATACCGGGCGGCCCACCAGGTTGTACAATTCCAGGTAGTAATTGCCGGCGGGTAAATTTGTGAATTCAAAGCGGGCGTAGATGAGCGCCGGGTTGGGGTATACGTAAACCCGGGGTTGGGCACGATTGAGTTCGCGTACACTATTGACGATGTTATTGGACTTGTATTCGACCGAAACCACTTCGTTGCCCATGCTATTGGTCGTGATGACGGCAATGGGTTCTTTGGCTTCGTCGCTCCAGAACGAGTAGGTCACCAGGGTGTCGACGCCCAGTTGATCGATGGGCAACGCGGCCAGGGCGAGGTCCGTAATATCGGTCCAGGGGAAAGAGCCCACTTTAGCGTCGAGGCGAACCTCGCGGTATTCGGTGCGTTTTTCCCGCAGCACGTCGTATACGCCGCCCGGAATCGTGAGGGTACCCCAACCATCCACCAGGTCGGTGCGGGTCGTGTTTACGCGCACGCGGATAGAATCGGGGGTAATGGGTAAATTGCCAAACAGGTTGCCGGGAATATCCTGGGTGGCCACGGCCAGGGTGAGGGCCGATTGGTGGTTGCGCAAGTCGAAAAAGGCCAGTGGTGCCCAGCGTTCCACGTAAGGTGGGTCAAAAGGGGCATTAATTTGCAATCCCTGCATCAGCGGATCGGTGCCGGCGTAACCCACGATCGCAAAAGAAGTGCTGTTGCCCACGTAGTAACCTTCGCCGCCGCCTGCCTGTTCGAGCAGCGCGGTAGCACCGGGATAACTACCGGAAACTTCCCCTTCGGCAGGGTCTCTGACGATCCGTTCCTGGGTAAATCCACTCTGCAGCGACGAGAAATTCCAACTTTGGTTCCCCCCCGGTGCCGTCAGCACAATACCCACCGGCGCATTGTCGACGGCGGTTCGCAGGGTATCACCCACTGCAGGGAAGTAATCGGCACTGGTTAGGATGAGTTGTCCGTGCAGGCTCGTCGCGAGAAAAAGGACACTTGTGATAAAGAGTAAGGTCTGTTTCATAATCAACTTGTTCTTGGGAGACGTGTAATCAAAGATAAGTTTTTTGTGGCAGTGGTGCACGATGCGCCACTGACAATAACATAACTTTAGGATATGGGTGCCTGATCCAGCCAATCGGCAACGACCTGGGCTAATTGTTCCATACAACCGGGTGCAAAAGGAGACTCCAGGTTGGCCTGTTCCACCAGTTTCAGGAAGGAGGCACTGCCGCCCGCCTGGCAGAGGCGCACGTAGTCGGTCCAGGCAGCGGAGTGGTCTTTCCGGTCTTTGGCCCAAAACTGGAAGGCACAAATTTGGGCCAACGTGTAGTCTATGTAGTAAAAGGGCATGCCGAAGATATGGGTTTGCCGCTGCCAGAAACCACCAGCTTCCAGCAGGGGATGGCCATCATACTGGCGTTGGGGCAGGTATTTTTGCTCGATCTCCCGCCAGGCCTGGTTGCGTGCTGCTGGTGTGGCCGTAGGGTGGGCATAAACGAAGTGTTGAAACTCATCCACCGCCACCCCGTAGGGCAGAAAGTAAATGGCGCCGCTCAGGTGGCCAAACCGGTAGCGGTCCACGTCTTCGGCGAAAAAGCGATCCATCCAGGGCCAGGTGAAAAACTCCATGCTCATGGAGTGGATCTCACAGGCTTCGAAGGTGGGCCAGTTGTATTCACTGATGGCCAGGTCGCGGCTGGAGTACACCTGGAAAGCGTGGCCTGCTTCGTGGGTCAGCACGTCGATATCGCCACTGGTGCCGTTGAAGTTGGAAAAAATAAACGGTGCCCGCTCATTGGGGATGAACGTGCAATAGCCGCCCGTCGATTTCCCGTCGCGGCTCACCAGGTCCATCAGTTCCCCTTCCAGCATAAAGCGAAAAAAGGCATCGGTCTCCGGCGACAACTTCTGGTACATTTGGGTGGCCTGTGCTACGATCCATTCGGGGGTGCCCTTGGGTTGGGGGTTGCCCTGGGGGAAGAGCACGGTCTCGTCGTAATATTGCAGGCTGTCCAGCCCGAGGCGCCCGGCCTGACGGGCGTAGAGGCGCTCCGCTACCGGCACGATATGTTGGCGAATCTGCTCGCGGTAAAAAGCCACGTCGTCGGCGTTGTAGTCGGTGCGCAACATGCGGGCGTAGCCGAGTTCGATAAAATTGTCGAAGCCCAGTTTCCGGGCTATTTGGTGGCGCACTTTTACGAGCTGGTCAAAGATGGATTCGATCTCTTGCTGCTGTTTGGCCATCCAGTCCCACTTGGCTTTGGCGGCGGCGGCCCGCACCTTGCGGTCGGGGTCCTGTTCGCGGGGCAGAATAGACGACAGGTTGTAGATTTCGCTTTCGAAGGGAATCTGCGCCGTGGCTTTGAGTTTGTTGTAGCTGCTCGACAAACGGTTCTCTTCCTGGAGGTCTTCGATAATTTCCGGGCTGAATGTTTTCAGGCTCAGTTCCGCGATAGCGAACAACTGGTGGCCGTGGCGCTGCTCCAATGCTTCCCGGAAAGGCGAGGCCAGCAGGGCGTGGTAGAAATTGGATTTCAACGCTTCGAAGACCGGCATTTGTTCGTCGAAGTAATTGTTTTCGGCTTCGTAAAAAGCATCGCGGGTATCCGCACTGTGGCGGATATAGGACAGGTTGTACATGGTCTGAAAGTCGGCCCGCAATTGGTAGAGGGCAACCAATGCAACCTCGGCATCCGCTAAGACTTTAGCCGAACTAAAGGCGTGCAGGCTAGCGGCGAATTGCTCGCTCAGCGCCGGAAAATCGGGGCGTTCGTAGCGGAAATCGGAGAAGGTCGGAGTCGTGGTATTGGTTGTCATAAGGCGAAAAGAACAGTCAGTGGTATATTAACACACAAAGGTAGTATTATTTGGGTTGTACCGAGGTATCCAAAGTAAAGAATGCCACAGTTGGTGCCAGGATGAAACCTAGAGCCTGTTTTGGACAACCGCCGGGCATTGCTCCCCCCCCAGGGCTGTCGAATCTGGAATTAGATAATATGATCAACAGCGTTTTCTTCTAAAGTTGGTTCTCGCGCCTGCCACGTCTTCAGCGTTGGCGGCTCGCAGCGAAAGAGCTTGCCACGCTTTTTAGCGTGGGCGGGGGATGGGTTTTCTTGAATGCGCCATTTCGGATGAAAATTACGATAACGCATTAAATATTTCCAGATTCGACAGCCCTAATGCTCCCCCCAAAAAAAAACGCCCGGCACCTGCTCACCCACTCCCCAATGTCGGAGCGCGAATGAAGGTGCCGGGCGCTATCGGTAAACGCGGGGAGCCGCGTCTAATCCGTATACTGGCAGGGGGGGGTCTAAGATACCTTTACTTTCGTGGGCACCGTACGGAGCCGGTCATTGACCATTTTAGCCCATTGCTGGATCAGCTGCAGTTCGCCAATCAGCTGGAGGTGTTCCTGGGTGTCGTAAAATGGCAGTACGACCTCGGGCTTTTTGGCATCGATAAAGGAAAAAACCAAATCGAGCTTGTCCGTTACCTTGTTGTTGCCACTCTTGTTGTCGGTGGTCCGGCTCACGTGGATGATCTTGCAGGATTGCACCTCGGCCAGCGGGATGTATTCGGTTGTCACCTGCTCTTTTCCTTGCTTGAAAAAGACCACGGCCTGGTCATTTTCAGTGAGACCTATGGCAAGATCCCCACAGAGGTCCTGCTGAACAATTTTATTGTTGTTGTGCTGGCTGGCGATGTCAGCCAGCGACTGCAAAATTCTTTTTTCTGCTCTTTTTCTGTTGCGGCTGATTAACCAGAGAGGCAGTACGCAAATAGCTACCAAAACAGCTGCAATGAGGGTTGATCCCAATTCCATGGTGAGGTTGTTTTAAATAAAATAATAATTGGTATTGACGAACAGATCTTGCCCGGCAAAATCTGAAAAAAAAACGACAGGGGCCAGCTAGTGTGGCCACCAGGACTCGTCGGGGATTACCAAAAATAATGGAAGGGAAAAATGAGGTTGGCTTTCCGGTGTCTGACGGGAAAGTCGCGGGCCAAAGCAGTATACTGTGAAAATGGACACGTACCTGGTTGTGTCTTCAGGGTGGCGGCTAACCCCGGGCTTTGCAGCTGCTTTCCAGTGCTGGAAGGTGCGGGGTTAACGAGCGGATTGACCGACCTTTCGGAGGGGGAGACCGGCAGGAACAGGTGGCAGGTGAAAATGGCTGCACAGTCGTCTTTTACTACCTCGGGTACGTTCGGAAACGCAGCCTTGGGGGCATCGTAACTGGCCGCACTTATTGCCGCGCAACAAGGTGCAAGCAAAACCACTAAAAGTAAATAGTACAGGCTTTTTTTCACGTGGCAAATATACGGATATTGGTATTCATTTGCTGGAATTTTTTCTTTCTTTCTTTTTTGTTCATCCGGCCACCCTACAGGGCCAATTGGTGACTAAGCTCATGGCGTAAACTTGACAAAAAGTCCTATCTTTCGGTCCGCTACCTGCGCTAAGAGCGCAAGGTGGCCGAACCCTATATGATGCGTATTGACAATTTTAATATCCGCGGGCTGACCGATGAACAAGTACAGGCTGCCCGCACCGCCCACGGGCCCAATGTGCTGGATTTCAAGCAGGAAAGCGGGCTGCTGGCGGCGCTCAAAAACCTGGCCCGCGAGCCGATGGTTTTTCTGTTGTTGGCGGCGTCGTCGATCTACTTTATCAGCGGCAATTTTGGCGACGGCCTCTTCCTGGCAGCGGCCATTGTGCTGGTGGCCTCTATTTCCTTGTACCAGGATTCCCGCAGCCGCCTGGCCCTGGACAAATTAAAAAATTTCACCCAGCCCAACAGCAAGGTTATTCGCAATGGCGAAGTAGTGGAAATTCCCAGCACGGCCATCGTAGTGGGTGATAGTATTTTGGTGGAAGAAGGCACTACTATTGCGGCCGACGGCACCATTGTGCATTCCAACGACTTTTCCGTCAGCGAAGCCATCCTCACGGGCGAATCCCTGGTCGTTTTTAAAGACGCCCAACAGGCCGACCCGATCATCTACCGGGGGACCATGGTGGCTACCGGCCTGGCCATCGCCACGGTTACCGCCATCGGCAACGCCACGCAACTGGGTCGCATCGGCGGCAGCCTCGAAGAGATTGAGGATGAGCCGACGCCGCTGGAGATACAGATTGGTGATTTTGTTAAAAAAATGGTCATCATCGGGGCGGCGGTTTTTCTGGTGGTTTGGGGCATCAACTATTTCCGTACCTACGATCTGTTGGACAGCTTGCTCAACGCCCTCACCCTGGCCATGAGTATCCTGCCCGAGGAAATTCCGGTGGCGTTCACCACCTTCATGGCCCTGGGCGCCTGGCGCCTGATGAAGCTGGGGGTGGTGGTGAAGCAGATGAAGACCGTAGAAACCCTGGGTAGCGCTACGGTAATCTGCGTTGATAAAACCGGCACCATTACGGAAAACAAGATGGCCCTGGCCAAAATGTACGTGCACGCCAGCCAACAGGTGGTAACCCTAAATGACCATACGCCCTGGACTGCCGCCGAAAGAGACGTGATCAGGATGGCCATGTGGGCCAGCGAGCCCATTCCCTTCGATCCGATGGAAGTGGAACTGCACCGGCTTTACGGGGAGCAGGCACCCACCGACGAGCGCCCGGATTTTGACCTCGTGCACGAGTACCCGCTCGGGGGCAAACCACCGATGATGACCCACGTGTTTGCCAACAGGCAGGGGCAGCGCATCATTGCCGCCAAGGGTGCCCCGGAGGCTTTTTTGAATATTTCTGACCTGACCCCCGCCGAAAAACAGCAGGTTGAAGCTGCTATCCAGCTGCTGGCGGCCGATGGCTACCGCGTGTTGGGCGTAGGCGAGGCGCGGTTTGCGGGCACCGACTACCCCGCGAAGCAGCAGGCGTTTACGTTCCGGTTGCTGGGCTTGGTCGCCTTTTACGACCCGCCGAAGGAAAACATCCAGCGCGTTTTCGAGGATTTTCATGCGGCGGGCATTGCCGTAAAAATTATCACGGGCGACAATGCCACCACTTCCCGGGCCATTGCCAAACAGATCGGTTTCCGGGGCTACGAAAAAAGCTTGTCGGGCGACGAACTGATGGCGCTTTCGGATGCCGAATTGGAGGTTACCGTAGCGAAGAACCACTTGTTTACCCGCATGTTCCCGGAGGCCAAACTGCGCATCATCAACGCCCTCAAAGCCAACGGCGAAATCGTGGCCATGACCGGCGACGGCGTCAATGACGGCCCCGCCCTGAAAGCGGCCCACATTGGCATTGCCATGGGCGAAAAAGGCACGGAAATCGCGAAACAGGCTGCCTCGCTGGTACTCCTCGGCGACGACCTGACCAAAATGGTGGCCGCCATTGCCATGGGGCGGAAAATTTATACCAACCTGAAAAAGGCGATCCAGTACATTATCTCCATCCACATTCCCATCATCCTCACGGTTTTTCTGCCGTTGGCGCTGGGGTGGGTTTATCCCAACATCCTCTCGCCGATTCACGTGATTTTGCTGGAGCTGATCATGGGGCCGACCTGTTCCATTATCTACGAAAATGAGCCCCTCGAAAAAAATACGATGCAGCAACGCCCCCGGCCTTTTATTAGCACCTTTTTCAACCGCAAAGAACTGACCACCAGCATCGTGCAGGGGCTGGCCATCACGGCGGGCTCCTTGCTGGTATACCAGTACGCCGTGGGGGAGGGGTACAGCGAAGCGGTTACCCGCACCATGGTTTTTACCGTGCTGATGACGGCCAATATCTTCCTTACCCTCGTGAATCGATCCTTTGTCTATTCCATTTTTACCACCCTGAAATATAAAAACAACCTGGTGGTACTTATCATCAGCATCACGGTACTCATTACCGGCATGCTGCTCTTTGTAGCGCCACTGACCCGTTTTTTCGAGTTTGAACACCCCACCTGGCACCAACTGCTCGTCAGCATTGGCGCGGGTTGGTTGGCGGTGATCTGGTACGAGGTGGTGAAGTGGCGAAAACGGGCGGTAACAACCCTTACTTAGGTCATCCCGCCGTTATTTTACTTCATTATGACCGCCCTTAGCTGATTTAACAGCCTGGTAAGCAACTAAAACCTGGTTTTAAGCGTATATTTGAAAGTTGAAAAGGGGTAAGTCACGGGGCAAAAATAGCGTTGATCGCTATATTTCCGTTTAACTACCTGGAACCAAAAGACCAAGTGCAGATGTCGGCCAAAGATAATTACCAGCTACTGGTAGAGAAGTTAGACCAGTTTATTCGCAAATATTACGTCAACCAACTCATTCGGGGAGTCCTGTACAGTGTAGGAGCTATCCTGCTCCTGTTCCTGGTGGCGAGCCTGGCCGAGAACTATTTTTATTTTTCTAAAGGCGGCCGCAAGTTGCTGTTCTTTTCTTTTGTCGGGGGCAGTGTACTGGCGTTGAGCGTATGGGTGTTCCGCCCTTTGCTGGCGTATTTTCACCTGGGCAAAGTCATTTCCCACGAACAGGCCGCCCAGGTCATCGGCGAGCACTTTGCGAATGTGAAAGACAAGCTGCTGAACGTGCTGCAACTGAAAAACCAGGCCGCTACGGCCGAAAACAAGGCCCTGATCCTGGCCAGCATCAACCAGAAGACCGAAGAGATCCGCCCCGTGCCCTTCCAGGCGGCCATCGACCTCAACAGCAACCTCAAATACCTCAAATACGCCCTGCCACCACTGCTGCTGCTGCTGGTGCTCCTGTTTGCCGCACCCAGCATGATCACCAATTCCACCCGCCGCCTGATCCGCAATGGCCAGGATTTCGAACGGCCGGCACCTTTTCGCTACAAACTGCTCAATGATAAATTATCGGTGGTTCAGTTTGGCGATTTTCCCCTGGAAGTAGAGATCGAAGGTGATCAGTTGCCCAACGAAGTATTTATTGAAATCGACAACTACCAATACCGCCTGAAGAAGGATGCCAACAACAAGTTTTCGCACCGCTTCAGCAACGTCCAGAAAGATACGCCCTTCCGCCTTTCGGCCAGCGGTGTTACGTCGCTGGAATACAACCTCGAAGTGTTGAAGAAGCCCAATATTGCCAGCTTTGAAGTGAAGCTGTCCTATCCGGCTTACCTGGGCCGTACCAACGAGACCCTCGAAAATATCGGCGACCTGACGGTACCCGTCGGCACCAAGATCAACTGGGTTTTCAATGCCCTGTACACCGACGAGCTGAACATGGTCTTCTCCGACGAAGCAAAAAGCCTGGCTGCCCGCCGCTTCAGTGGCGACTTGTTCACGCTGGAGAAAAGAGCCATGCGCGACCTCACCTACCGCCTGTTTGTGTCTAATTCGATGCTACCCCTGGCCGACTCCATTGGTTACACCCTCAATGTCATCCCCGACCTGTACCCCGAGATCGGGGTGGAGGCCTTCCAGGACAGCACTATCCGGCGCCTCTCCTATTTCATCGGCGATGCGTCCGATGATTACGGCCTGACCAGCCTGACGTTCAACTACCGCGTCAATGAGGCCCAGGGCAAAGAAGGCAAGTTGGTAACCCTGCCCGTGAGCAAACCCACGGGAAAGGTCATGCGCTACGATTACACCTTCGATCTGCGCGAGCTGGAACTCAAGCCCGGCGATAACGTGGTCTACTACTTCGAGGTATTCGACAACGACGGGGTCAACGGTCGCAAGTCGGCCCGCACCAACCTGATGAACTACGCCATGCCGACCGAAAAGGAACTGGCGGCCATGATCGACCAGAATCAGGAAAAGATCAAAGACAACCTGGAAGCAGCCCTCAAGGAGACCCGCGAGATCCAGGATAAGATGAAAGAAATGCGCGAGAAACTGCTCCAGGAGAAAGAACTCAAGTGGCAGGATCGCAAGGAACTGGAGCGCATGTTGGAGCGGCAGCAGGAATTGCAGCAGCAAATCGAAGAAACCCAAAAGACCTTCGAGGAAAACATCCAGAACCAGGAAGAACTCTCGCCCCAGGAGCAGCGCCTGCAGGAAAAACAGGAACGCCTCCAAGAGATGTTCGAAGAGTCGCTCAGCGAGGAGATGAAAGAGCTGATGAAGCAGATCGAAGAAATGCTCCAGGAACTGGACAAGGAGCAGGCACTCGAGAAGATGGAAGAAATAGAGATGGGCGACGAAGAGATGGAAATGGAACTGGACCGCATGCTGGAAATGTACAAGCAGCTGGAACTGGAACAAGACCTGCAAGAGACCATCGACCAGCTGGAAGAGCTCGCCAAAAAGCAGGACGAACTGGCGGAGCAAACAGAAAACAAAGAAGAGACGCCAGAAAAACTGGCAGAGGAGCAGGAAGACATCAATAAGGAGTTTGAAGAGGTGCAGGAGAAGCTCGAGGAGATGAAAGAGAAGAACGAAGAGCTGGAAAAACCCATGGAAATGGGCGACTTCGAAGAACAATCCGAAAGCATCGAGGAAGACCTCAAAGACAGCCAGGAACAACTGGAGAAGAAAGACAACGCCGGCGCCAGCGAGTCGCAGAAAAAGGCGGGCCAGAAAATGAAGAGCATGGCCAGCATGATGCAAATGCAGATGGAAAGCCAGGAGATGGAGCAAATGGAAGAGGACATGGCTGCTCTGCGCCAGCTGCTCGAAAACCTGGTGGGGCTTTCCTTTGGCCAGGAGGACCTGATCGGCAACTTCGGCAATGCCGATATCAATACGCCGCGCTACGTTGACCTGGTACAGGAACAATTCAAACTCAAAGACGATTTTAGCCTCATCCAGGATAGCCTCCACGCCCTCAGCAAGCGGGTTTACCAGATCGAATCTTTTGTGACGGAAAAAGTGACGCAAATTCGTGGCAACATGCGCGAAAGCGTCGAGGAACTCGAAGAGCGCCGTATCCCACAAGCTTCCGAATACCAACAACGCATCATGACCAACGTCAACGACCTGGCCCTGATGCTGAGCGAAGTCATGAACCAAATGCAGCAGCAAATGTCGGGCATGATGGCTGGTGATCAGATGTGCGACAACCCCGGCGGCAAAGGGCAGGGCAAACAAGGCAATAAGCCCGGCGATAAAATGAGCCCCGGGCAACAGTCCATCAACGAAGGCCTGCAGCGCATGAAAAATGCCCTGGAAAAAGGCGGGCAGGTTGGCAGCAAAGAATTTGCTCAAATGGCGGCCCGCCAGGCCGCGCTGCGCAATGCCCTGGCCAAAAAACAGGCCGAACAACAACAACAAGGCAAAGGCACCGACTCCAAGCTGCAGGAATTGCTCGACGAAATGAACCGCTCGGAAGAAGACCTCGTCAATAAGCGGCTCACCAACGAAATGATGCAGCGCCAGCAAGAAATCATGTCGCGCCTACTGGAACACGAAAGCGCCGAACGCCAGCAGGATCAGGACGAGCGCCGCAAATCGGAGACCGCCCGCCAACGCGAACGCGAACTGCCACCCTCGCTGCAGGAATACCTGAAAAAACGCGAAGCCGAGATCGATATGTTCAAAACGGTTTCCCCCGCCTTGAAACCTTATTACAAATATCTCGTAGACGAATACTTTAAAAGCTTGCGTACGAACTAACTAGCTGTCCGGCAGTGGCACGCCAAAAAAATCAACACTTAGAACCTGTAGCACGCTTAACTTGTTTAAAATTTAATATTGTCCGCTAGCTCACAACTAACAGGCAACAATAATTTTACGGGCGTCAGCGGGGAGGGGTATTGACTTATTAAGCAACATGTCGTAAGTTTGTTGCCGGAAAAGCAACTAGTGACCCCCTTTCTCCAGATGATGCCTTAAGAAAACTACCGCTTAAAATGTACATTACTTGTATAGTGTTCATTTTTTGCTTACATTAATGGAGTATGACCAAAATCAGTTATCAACCGCTTATGCTCAGATTGACCTCCGAACAGAAAAGCATCGCTGAAGTAGAAAGTTTTGTTACCCGTATCGCCAGTCGTTATCGTTTAGATGACGACCAACATGGTAACATCCTGATCAGCCTCACCGAAGCCGTCAACAACGCCATTATTCACGGCAACTGTGAAGATCGATCGAAGAAAGTGTCCATCAGCTTGCGCGAAGCCAAAGGCAAACTGGCTATTCAAGTATCCGACGAAGGCTGTGGCTTTGATTTTCGCAAAGTGCCCGATCCCACCTGTGAAGAAAATCTGTGCAAGTGCGGCGGCCGTGGGGTATTCCTCATGCAACGCTTGTCTGACCACATCGCTTTCCGCAACGGCGGCCGCACCGTCGAGATGCAATTCAAAATATAATGTCGGAAGCCTTCTTTCCTACTTTCTCCGAGGAAATTGAACCAGATATTGCTTTCCACTGCGAAGATGTGCCCGAACCGGACATTGATCTCACGCTTTTACCCGACTGGATAAACGCCGTCATTGCCCACCACCAGGCTACCCTGGGTGAGTTGCAGTACATCTTTTGCAGCGACGCATACCTCCACCAACTCAACCTGGAATACCTCCAACACGATACCCTCACCGATATCATCACCTTTCCCTACGCCGAACCGCCGCTGGTCAGTGGCGATCTCTACATCAGCCTGGAGCGCGTAGCCGACAACGCCCTCGACCACCAACTCCCCTTCGCTACCGAACTGCACCGGGTGATCATTCATGGGGTGCTGCACCTCTGTGGTTACGGCGACAAGACGCCCGCCGACGCCGCCCGCATGCGCGTGCTGGAAGAGGAAGCGCTGGCGCTGCGTACATCCTAGTGGTCTGTCAAGGCTAAAACTTCCGGTAGCCTGTGGCGTCTTTTGCGGCTACTCTGCGTTGGAGAACCCCTTACGTAGCGGTGCTATGCGCGGGAACCCCCGCCTTGATTAGCCCCAAAATTCGCTCACACTCAACCGGAAAATTAACACTTGGCAGACCACTAGTGGTTTGTCAAGGCTAAAACGTTAGGTAGCGCTTAATTTATCTTTTTGCCTTGTGTGGTAAACGAAAGCCCTTGTTGACCCGATGTTGATATCATTATTCCTTCAAAAAAAGGTTCACTTGAATTAGGCTTTATGGTCCAGTCAAAGAGAAAGTTGGCACCGGTTCCGCCATCTTGATCTCGTTCATCAATGACAATTTCTACTGTTTCCAACGGAGCAATAAATATTGCTTTATCGAAATAAGTTCTGATCGAATGTCCTTTAGTGTCAAAGTATTCTGCCTTGTTAATGTATATCGTGTCTGTCTTATTCATATTTCTCATGCTTACTGTCGCTGTCAAACCATGCGTTCTATGTTCTGTCTGACTGTAAATTTGAGAATAGATGGAAAGGTAGCTTGTGCCGCGTGTCAAAGTGTCTCTTAGTTCAAATCCAATTGTCCTTTTATCCCAATTCACGGGGTTGCTTGAACTTATCTCAACCCTACTATCATTGCAAGATGGGATTAAAAAGGTCAATAAAAGTATTTTAAGTATGTTCTTCATGTTTTTTAGGTTACACCCAACTCAAATGATGGTCTTGCGCCCAGGCACAAACAACTGGCTTGGCCGCTTCTTCGAGGTCAGTTGAACGAACCTGTTGCCAGCTGATCGCCCGCTGATATACTTATTGGAAAAGCTTTTTTTTTGCCACTTCCCTTTTGCTGATTTAAAAATAAGACTTTTTGGCGAAACACGAACCCTGCTCCGGCGGTATTTCCGCGCTTTCAAACCACACCTGTAGCAAATGCACTTGCGAGTGATTGACTAAGAGCGGGTTGGCGGGCGGTATTAATTAACCGGTTCTTGGGCTTGTTTTATGAATCTTTCGCACCTCAAGGACAAAAAGCCCTATGTACCCCTACTCAGCGTTATACCGCTCTCCTTGAATATTGCGTGGCGCATAAGCAATTCCAGATTAAAAGCTTACTAGATTTTTATTCCTGATTTTTGAAAAAGGAGGTGCGGAAGATGCGATCTACTAGGACGCAGCGCCCGGCAGATGTTAAAGTAAATTTATTCGTTTTGTTTAAAAACAAATTGTTTTACATTGCCGTCTGTACCTAAATCGATCCACAAATGTTTCAGCGTGCCGTACTGCACCTCGACCTGGACGCCTTCTTCGCGTCGGTCGAGTGCCGGAACAACAATGCCCTCCGGGGTCGTCCCCTGCTCATTGGCAGTGTGGGTGGGCGGAGCGTGGTGGCCTCCTGCAGCCCCGAGGCGCGCCGCTACGGTATCTGGTCGGGGATGCCCATGGCGACGGCGCTGCTGCGCTGTCCGGATGCGACGGTCATCCGGGGCGATTATGAGCAGTACCACCAGGAGTCGGCCGTGGTCACCGCCATGGTTGCGGAAGAGAGCCCCTTGTTCGAGAAAGCGGCACTGGACGCCTTCTACGTCGATCTCACGGGCGTCGACCGCTACGTGGGCTGTTGGCAGTGGAGCCAGGCCTTGCGGGCGCGCATCCAACGCGAGACGGGCCTCCCCCTCTCGGTAGGGCTGGCGGTGAACAAGCTGGTGTCGAAAGTCGGCGCCCACACCGCCAAACCCAACGGCGAGCGCTGTGTAGTGGCTGGCACGGAGAAAGATTTTCTGGCGCCCCTGCCCGTTGGCAGCCTGCCCGCAGTGGGGCCGGTCACCACCCGCCGACTCTCCTTGCTGGGGGTACACACCGTGGGGCACCTGCGCGAAATCCCGGCGGTATTGCTGCGGCGCGAGTTTGGGCAGCCTGGACTCACCCTCTGGCGCAAGGCCCAGGGCGAAGACAACAGCCCCGTAGTGCCTTACCACGACGAACAGGCCTTACGGGCCGAATACCGCTTCGAGGAAGACACCATCAACCTCCAGCTGTTGCAGGCCGAACTGGCCCGCCTCGTCATGACCCTCGCCTTCGACCTGCGGCAACGCCAAAAAGTAGCGGCAGGCATGACCCTGAAGATCCGCTACGCCGACTCCAACACCTACTCCCGCTCGGTAAAGCTGGCCCCCACCGCCAGCGACCGTACCCTGCTCAGCCACGCGCAGGAACTGTTCGCCAGGCTCTTCCAGCGCCGCCAAAGTATCCGACTCCTCGGTCTGCGCCTCGACCACCTGAGCAGCGGCTACACCCAGCTCAACCTATTCGACGACCAACCCCAGGAAAATCAACTGCTCAAAACCATGGACAGCATCCGCCAGCGGTTTGGCAAAGATTTGTTGGAGCGGGGGTGATAGGAGAGGTGTAAAAGTAGGCTGTTCAATGTGACCTGTTTGGGCTGAGACGTATTTTGGATACAAAAAAGTATGCCTGCATTTAGTAGTTTTGATTTACCAGAAAAAAACACTTGGATGCAGGCACGTCTCAAAGCTACGATAGTTCGTCTTAAAAGCCAATTAAAATCTTGTACACGGGAGCGTAGATTATACAAAGCTCGCCTGATCACCCGAGATCGGTGTATCGCTGAACTAGAACGAC